>Ga0075154_10000164_pt1 | contig 58259 bp, 57 predicted proteins | sample JI71714BDNA_FD_70965 | JGI IMG/M metagenome (GOLD analysis project Ga0075154, IMG submission 70965) | Wastewater effluent complex algal communities from Wisconsin, to seasonally profile nutrient transformation and Carbon sequestration -... | ecosystem: Engineered > WWTP > Effluent > Algae... | reverse complement strand
CCAGCATCATCAACCCCATAATCGATGATCCGGTGACATTCTGACCATCCTTTTCGACCTCGACTGACAGTCCTTCGGGCAGGCGGCTGACGAAGGTTACGAATTTGGCGCTGGCGCGGGCGTGCAACCCCTTTTGGTTGACGATGGTCACGGTGCGGCTCGATCGGCTCATTTCTGCGTCTCCAGCAATTCCGACGCCACGCTGATATATTTACGCCCAGCATCGCGCGCAGCGAGCACGGCTTCCTTCACCGGCATGACCTTGCGTGCACTTTCCAGCCGGATAAGCATTGGCAGATTGACCCCAGCGATCACTTCGATCTTCCCGGCATCGAGAAAGGAAATGGCAAGGTTGGAAGGCGTGCCGCCAAACAGGTCGGTCAGGATAACCACCCCGTCGCCGGTCTCAACTTGCTTAATTGCGGACGCTATCTCGCGGCGGCGCTCTTCCATATTGTCGCGCGGTCCGATCGAAATCGTCGCTATCTGCTTTTGCGGACCGACGACATGTTCCATGGCGAGCAGGAATTCCTGCGCCAAAGTGCCGTGGGTTACCAATATCAATCCGATCATGCGTCCCGTTGCCCCGAATCAACTGTAATTTGCTTGCGCATTATCATGTCCCTGCCGTTCGAGCGCATCAATCGGTCGCGAGTTCAGGTTGCGGTGCGATATTGCAGGCGAATAACCAGCCTCGCGCAACAGCTTCCCGAACTGCTCCGTGACATGCACTGAGCGATGGCGCCCGCCCGTACAACCAAATGCGACGGTAACATAGGCCTTTCCTTGCGCATCATATCGCGGCAACAAAAAGATCAGCAGGTCATAGATTTTCTGGATCGCTTCGGCATAGGCGGGGTCTGCCTCGATAAAGGCCGACACATCGGCTTCGAGCCCGGTTTTCGGGCGCAGTTCGGCATCCCAATGCGGGTTGCGCAAGAAGCGCATGTCAAAAACCAGATCGGCATTGTGCGGCATCCCGCGCGAAAAACCAAAACTGGTCAGCGACACTGTCATGGTACCGCTTGGCATGCGGAAGCGACGGCGGATGTCGGCTTGCAAGTCACTTGCGGACATCCTGCTGGTGTCGATCACGACATCAGCCCATCGTCGTAGAGGCTCCATCAGCGCGCGTTCCTGCGCGATGCCATCAATCGCGGGGCGGTCCTGTGCCAGCGGATGCCGCCGCCGCGTTTCGGAATAGCGCCTCTCGATTTCCATTCCTGCGCAATCAAGGAAAAGCATGGTGATCTGGATATCGTTGCGCTGGTGCAGCGATTTGATCTGTTCGATCAAGCGGTTGGTGTTGAAGCCGCGCGTGCGCGTGTCAAAGCCAAGCGCGAGCGGAACATCGGGCTCGTTCTTGCCCTCTGGCGAAGGCATAGCGAGCAAGGGACCGGCGAGCCGGATGGGGAAATTGTCCACCGCTTCCCATCCCAGATCTTCCAATGTCTGCAGCGCAGTGGTTTTTCCAGCGCCCGACAGCCCTGTTACAAGCAGGACCTTTTTGATGCCGGGTTGATTGCTGTTCATCACGTTTTGCCCTGATGGGGTAAGCCAGCAATTGGCACCGGCCATAGCGCTGCGTCAACCACAGACTTCACGGCATATTCGACCTTGATCGGTGCACTCGCGGTGAAGGGATCGATCTGCAAAAGCGGAACTCGATAGCCGTCAATTTCGCGTACCGGCCAGGGCGAGGGGTGGCGTTCGCCTTCATAGCCCAGTTCCACGCACAGGCGAACAGGTGCGGAATGGAGATGGAGGAAGGCAAATATGCCCACGCCGCGGATTTCCAGTTTGCCCGCAATGCCCTGAACCGCGCTGGCAACCAGTTGCCCATTGTCATCGTTGAAACAGACCCGGTCATCGCAGATCAGCGTTGCTCCGCGATCAATCAGCCGTAATGCTAGGTCGGATTTGCCCGCACCCGAAGGGCCGAATATGGCAACCCCGCTTTTACCAATGGCGATGGCCGTGGCATGTCGACTGGCGACACGTGACGATTGCGCGGTCACAACCGCTCCTCATTGCCGGCTGCGGGCAGGCGGATCTCGAAACAGGCACCTGAAGCGCCGTCTTCACGGTCGTGTACCGAAATCGTACCGTGATGGCCCTCGATAATGGTGCGGGCGATGGCCAGTCCAAGCCCGCTATGTTTGCCGAAGCCTTCATTGCTGGGCCGCTCGCTGTGGAAACGGCGGAAGATATTCTCACGCTCATTCTCGGGAATTCCCGGACCCTGATCGACGATACGGATGATGACAGTGTCGTCGCTGCAGGTTGCTGACACTTCGACAAGGCCATTGTCGGGCGAGAATGATACCGCATTGTCGAGCAAGTTGGTGAACACCCTTTCCAACCGCAAATCTTCGCCCATGATCGCGGCTATGTCGCGACGGGGGCGGGCAAAGGCGATTGAAACGCCGCCATCTTCGCCACGATTCTCGCGCGCATCGAGCAATTGTTCGATCATATCGCCCAGATCGATCCGTTCGAACCGAGCCTTGGCGAGTTGTGCGTCGATCCTGCTGGCATCGGAAATGTCGCTTATCAAACGATCCATTCGTTGCACATCGTCGTGCGCGACAACCATTAATTGTTGCCGCAAGTTGGGATCACTGACCTTTTCCAGTCCATCGAGCGCGGAGCGGAGCGAGGCGAGGGGGTTTTTAATCTCGTGTGCGACGTCGGCGGCAAAGGCTTCGGTGGCGTCGATCCTTTGCCGCAGCGCGGTGCTCATGTCGGATAGCGCACGCGCCAATTGGCCAATCTCATCGCGCCGAGAAGGCAGGCGAGGGACATAAACCGCGCTCGACCGCCCAAGCCGCACCTGCTGGGCGGCATTGGCAAGGTGTTGCAACGGCCGCACGATAGTGCGGGCGAGGAACAGCGACAGCAGCACCGAGACTAGGAGAACCGTGAAGAAATAAAGCCCGATACTAAAACGTTCGGCACGCACGAGCGCCCGGACATCACGGGGATTCGACAGCCATAGCACCGAAAATTGCCGCGAGACCGGGCGGAAAGTTGCCGAAACTACATGTGTGGAATCGGCTGCCAGCCGTACCTTGCCGATTTCAGTGGAGGAAAATTTTCGGATCAGTTCGGGCCAAGCACTGGCGTCATCGACCTTGGGCTCAGCGAAACTATCGAGTCGCGGGGCCATTACGATGCCATCGAATATTCGGTCCATCGTCGCTGCAGCATGCTTTTCCCATGGCTGAGTCGCAGGGTTGGTAATTTCCAGACCAGATATCCCTAGCGCCAGACTGTCAGCAATCTTGGCGCCCTGTTGGTCATAAACTCGAATGCGGTTGCCAGAACCGACAGTTCGCGCTGCCAGCTTGATGTGTGTATCCCATTCGCCTTTTCCACTGGCTTCAAGTGTCCGGCCTAGAATTTCGGTTTGTTCAACTGCCTTATTCACCCGTTCGCTGATCAGCCGTGACCGATATGAATCCAGAAACAGCAAGCCAGCCGCCATCAGCGCGAGCGCCGCCAGATTGACCGCCAATATGCGCGTGGTGAGCGACAATTCGCCGCTCCAGCGCAGACGCAATCCGGCGGGCTCAGCTTTCCGAGTATCGATATCCGGCGCCATATAAAGTATCTATTGCGGAAAATTCGGGGTCAGCCTGCCGGAATTTGCGGCGGATGCGTTTGATGTGACTGTCGATTGTGCGATCATCGACATAGACATCGTCATGATAGGCGATGTCCATCAATTGGTTGCGCGACCGCACGACACCCGGCCTGGCGGCAAGTGCCTCCAATATCATAAATTCGGTGACGGTCAGTGTGACCGCATTGCCTTTCCAGCGGACATGATGACGCGCCGGGTCCATTTCCAGGCTACCACGAACCATAGGTTCTGGCTCTTGGGAGTTGTCCCCAGGCACGGCTTCTGCGCCGACAGTCGTGCGCCGCAATATCGCCTTCACCCGCGCGATCAACAGACGTTGCGAGAAGGGTTTTGTGATATAATCATCGGCGCCCATCGCCAGCCCCAGTGCCTCGTCGAGTTCCTCATCTTTCGATGTCAGGAATATCACTGGCATGTCTGATTTTTCCCGCAATTTGCGTAGCAATTCCAGTCCGTCCATCCTTGGCATCTTGATGTCGAACACGCCAAGGTCTGCGGGATTTTCCAGCAAGGCTTTTAGCGCGGCCTCGCCATCGGGATATTGCCGCGTCAGAAAGCCTTCCGATTGCATGGCAATCGCTACAGAGGTCAAAATGTTCCTGTCGTCATCGACAAGGGCGATTGTTGCGGGCATCACCGGTCTATAGGTTGCACTTGCGAATGCATCAATGGGCGACTGGTTATCGCGGCGGCACAAATTTGGATGCAAATGTAACCATCTGCCAATCGCGTTTGACGTAGGGTTTCTGCTCGTTTAGGGGGCGGCGCGACAGGCGCATGCATTCCTATGCATCACTTCGCCCCACAGACCTAGCAAGGAGCCACGGCGTGTCCATTGAGCCGAAATTTTCGCTTTCCGATCAATCCATTAAGGCCGACGGAGCAGTTTTCTGGAATCTCGGCACGGCACGTCTTGTCGAATCAGCGCTGGCCAATGGCGAAGGCCATTTGGCGAAAGAAGGTCCGCTGGTTGTTGAAACCGGAAAGCACACCGGACGTTCGGCGAAGGACAAATTTTTCGTCCGCGATGCCACTACCGAAAATACCGTGCATTGGGGCGACACCAATTTCGGCATGACGCCCGAGCATTTCGCCGCGCTAAAGGCGGATTTTCTCGCGGCAGTCGCTTCGAAGGACAAGCTGTATGTCGCCGACCTGTTCGGTGGATCGCAGCCCGAATATCGCGTCAATGTACGCGTGATCAATGAATTGGCGTGGCACAATCTTTTCATCCGCACCTTGCTGGTGCGGCCCGGCGATAGTGAACTTGCGGATCTGGTACCCGACTATACGATTATCGACCTGCCCAGCTTCCGCGCTGATCCTGCACGTCATGGCTGCCGCAGTGAAACCGTAATTGCGGTCAGCTTTACCGAGAAGCTGATTTTGATCGGCGGCACTGCCTATGCCGGCGAAATGAAGAAGTCGGTGTTCGGCATTCTCAATTATCTGCTGCCCGAACAGGGCGTGATGCCGATGCATTGCTCGGCCAATATCGGCCCCAAGGGCGATACTGCGATTTTCTTCGGTCTGTCGGGGACCGGCAAGACCACATTGTCGGCGGATGCTAGCCGCACACTGATCGGTGACGACGAACATGGCTGGTCGGATACCGCAGTCTTTAATTTCGAAGGCGGATGCTACGCCAAGATGATCAACCTGTCGGCAGAGGCCGAACCGGAAATCTTCGCGACCACCAAGCGTTTCGGCACGGTGCTGGAAAATGTGGTGATGGATCCGGAAACCCGCGAACTCGATTTCAACGACAATAGTCTGGCCGAAAACAGTCGTGGGTCTTACCCGATCGACTTCATCCCCAATGCATCGGAAGACAATTTGGGGCCGGTTCCCAAAAATCTGATCATGCTGACCGCCGATGCCTATGGAGTGCTGCCCCCGATTTCGCGTCTGACGCCCGAACAGGCAATGTACCACTTCCTGTCGGGCTATACCGCGCGGGTTGCGGGTACCGAAATCGGCGTAACCGAACCCACTGCGACCTTCTCGACCTGCTTTGGCGCGCCTTTCATGCCGCGCCATCCCAGCGTATATGGCAATTTGCTGAGAGAACGCATTGCCAAGGGCAGCGTCACTTGCTGGCTGGTCAACACCGGTTGGACCGGCGGCAAATATGGCGTCGGCAGCCGCATGCCGATCAAAGCAACCCGCGCGCTGCTCAACGCCGCACTCGACGGCAGCCTGAACAATGCAGAGTTCAGGATTGATCCCAACTTTGGCTTTGAAGTCCCTGTTGCGGTTGACGGCGTTGACAGCAAAATCCTCGATCCGCGTTCTACCTGGGCCGATGGCGCAGACTATGATGCGACCGCGAAAAAGCTGGTGAGCCAGTTTGTCGACAATTTTGCGCAGTTCGTTGACCATGTCGACGATGGTGTGAAGTCGGCGGCGCTCAAAGCAGCGTAAGCACCGAATTTACAATCGTGGAGGCGCGTCGGGCTTTGTCCGGCGCGCCTTTGTCGTTATGAAGGCTCGCAACATCTGAAGGAGTATTATCATGGGTATTTTGGACGGCCTTCTGGGCAATCTTGACGACATCGCTGGTAAGCTGGGTTTACCTGCCGACAAGGTGCAGGAAATCACGTCTTCGCTGACGGAAAAGCTGTCGGGCGACGGCGACAAGATGCAGGCAATTCAGGACCTTGCCGCAGAACATGGCATTTCGGTCGACAAGATCAAGGAAATGCTCGGCGGTGACGGTGAAGGCAGCATTTTGGGCAAAATCACCGGCTTTGCCGACAAGGATGGCGACGGCAATCCGTTGAATGATCTCGCGGGGATGGCCAAAGGTCTGTTCGGCGGTAAAGAATAAGACGAAGGCGGGGCGGGATGAGCACTGACAGTAACAATCATTCCGTTCGCCTTTTCGAAAGTGCGCAGGATGTCCGCGATCTGGGTGAGGCAATGATTGCGTGCAATCTGCCGCGCGATTCCTGGACACATGAGGCGCATATCGCCTTTGGCCTATGGGTCATCATGGAGCGACCGGACATCGAGCCGGAGCGCGACTTCCGCACCCTGATCTCGCGCTTCAACGAAAGCGTAGGAGGGGTGAATAGCGATAGCGAGGGTTATCACCACAGCATTACCGTAGCCTTTGCCCGCGGCATCCGTCGCTGGCACGACCGGACTATGCCATTTGGATTGTTACCGGGTGTGAATGCCTTGCTGGTCGCACCCGAGGGACAAAGAGACTGGCCACTGCGCTTTTTCAGCAAGGAACGGTTGTTCTCGGTCGAAGCACGGCGCGAGTGGATAGAACCCGACTTGATGCCGCTGGTCGCGACTGCGGCATAAAAAAGGGGCGCGGATTGCTCCGCACCCCTCTTCAAATCAAATGCGAAAAGCTCAGTCGAGCAATTCAGCCGGTACCACGCCGCCATTGGCAGCCAGTTCGCGCATCACAGCTTTGTGCAGCCAGATGTTCATTTCAGCACTTCCGTTCAGTTCGCCGGTATAGCCGAGTTCGGTCGCCAGTTCCTTGCGTTCGGCAAGCGAGCTTTCCATTCCGACCAGCTTCATCAGATCGACGATGGACGAACGCCAGTTCAAATCCTTGCCCGCACCCATTTCTTCGAGATGGGCTGCGATGTCGATATTTTTCGCGGCTTCGTCGGCTGCGGTCTGCGCTGCAGCCGATGCCGCAGCAGCGGCTGCTTCGAGGATGCTCGGTGCTGCTGCGGGGGTAGCCGCCACAGCCTTTTTGCCGAAAATTGCGTCCTTGATAGAACTGAAAATGCCCATAATTCCTCCACGGGATGAATGCCCAAAATCGGGTTGCTGCGCTTTTACTCGCTTTCCTTGGCAAAGAGGAGAGTAAAGATTTTGGTAGTTGTAAATTCGATCAACACCGCGTCACAAAACCCCAAATACCTTGCAAATAGGTGCAATCCCCGTCAGGTTCGCCGCCAACAGGAGACATGACAATGGATTTGATCAGTATATTGAAACAAAGCGGTGCCATCGGTTCAATCGCGCAGCAACTGGGCGTCAACGAACAGGTCGCTGAAATCGGGGCAGGGGCTTTGCTTCCAGCCATTCTCGGCGGTTTCAAAAAGACGACACAGGAACAACCTTCGGGCCTTGATGGACTGGGCGGATTGCTCGGCCAACTTGGTGGCGGCGGACTGTTCGACAATGTCGTGTCGCCCGAACCGACCAATGTTGACGCAGGTAACGGCGTGCTCGGTCAGATTTTCGGATCGAAAGACGTCAGCCGTACCGTTGCTGGGCATGCAGCCGAACAGACCGGCATCGACCCGTCGCTGCTCAAGAAAATGTTGCCGATCCTCGCCATGCTGGTTGCCGGTTATATGGCCAAGCAAGGCGGCGGTGAGCAGGGCGGAGGCCTAGGCGGAATCTTGGGCAACGTTCTCGGTGGAGGCCAAGACAGCGGTGGCGGCGGCCTTGGCGGCATTCTCGGCAATGTGCTCGGTGGCGCGCTCGGCGGCGGTCAGCAAGCCGCCCCTGCTGGCGGCGGCGGATTGGGCGGACTTGGCTCGTTGCTCGATCTCAATGGCGACGGCAATCCGCTGGACGACATTATCGGCATGGCAGGCAAGCTGGCACGCTGAAATCCGCATGATTGCGTGAAAGGTCACACTAAAGTCTCGCCTGAAACGCTTTTTGCCGCGCTCGTCCCGTTGTAGCGGATCAAGATAGAGGCACATGTCCTTATAGTCCTGATCGGTCAGCGGGTCTTCGCCGCAATCCTGTTTTTCGCAAGCCGCTTTGCCATGCTCAAGCTGTGCGGCCCATAGCTGTTCGTCGGTCTTTTCAGCCCGCTGTTCGGAAAGGAAGCGGGGCAGTGCACCATCGGCAATCTCGGCAATTTCCAGTTCATCCGCCAGCGTTACATCGCCCAGCAATTGTTCGGGCGGCGCTGGCAATATCGGCTCCATAGCACGCAGGCTTGCGTTCAGCGCAGCTTCGGGCGGCGTGGCCGGCGGCTCGGCCTTGGCAGCCGCCGCCCGGCCATAGCGTTCGGGCTTCAAATGATTTAACAGATATTGCAGCAGCCGGTCATTGTAGACACGCTTGGTGCAGACGATATTTCCATACTCGTCATAGACGTTCTGCTCGACGCCTTCGATGGCGCGTTCAAAGGCGATATCCTCCAGCACAGAACCAGCATATTGCCGCGCCGCATCCCATGCGCGGGCAAAGGCGACGCCATCGGGCGAGTGGCGCAGGCGATTGACCGATTCGCGCGACATACCCACCGCTTTGGCCGCGAAGGTAACAATGCCGGTATCGGCCAGCACCTCAATAAAGCGCCGCTGCTTCTCTTCTGTCCAGCCATCATAGCGCGGCCGACGGCGCACGGGGACCCAGCGATAGTCTTCCGGATTGTAATCAGCAGGGGTCTCCAGATTGAATGCGGGCGCGGAGGGATTGGAGTTTTCGGGGAGGGCGATTAGGAGGAGGGTTCGTGTGCCATGCATAAACGAATAACCTATTTGGTTTGCCTTGTCAGGTTTGTTTTTGTTATGTTCTGCTATCAATGGAAGTGGATTTTTGACCTGTGCGCTGCCACAAATCGCTTATGACCATGTTAAACATCACAATTCCAGACGAGCTTGCGCACGATGCCAGTGCGGCAGGTTTGCTTGATCCGGCGGCAATCTAGCTGTTGCTGCGCGATGGCTTGTGCGCAAAAGCGCGGGCTGGTTTGGCAAGGCGCGGGGCCGAATTAAGAATTATATCACTGGAATTCCGTGTCCCTGGAATTCCATGCCGATGCTCGCGAACCGGAATTGGACTCGTTTCCCTGAAATCCATACCGTGCCAAAAGCAGTTGACTAATATCTCTATATATGTAGAGTTATTAAATGCCAAGACGCCAACATACCTCATTCCAGGCTCTGCAGCTGTTCACCTTGCTGCTCAATGCGCGTGATGCATGGTTTTATGGCTATCAGCTTTGCGAGGCCACCGGGCTGAAATCGGGCACACTCTATCCCTTGCTGATGCGCTTGGCCGATCAGGGGTTGCTTGATGCCAAATGGGAAGTTTCGGCGATTGCTGGCCGTCCTCCGCGGCATCTCTATCGGCTGACAGACGCCGGGGTTCAGCTGGCGCAAAGCCGCGTCGCCGAATTTGCAGCGCGCCTGGCGACCCGATTGGCCACGGCATGAGCAGCTTTGCCCATCTCATACTCCGGCTTGCCAAATATATAGCGCCCGGTCGCCGCCGCTTATGGGTCGACGCCATGCGGGCGGAAATGGCTCATATTTCAGCACAAAAATGCCTGCCATTCGCTGCAGGGTGTCTTTTTGCCGCCGCTCATGAAAGGACTATATTTATGTTTCAAACGGGAATTGGAGTCGCCAAATTTTTCTGCCTTGCAGGCTGTTTGGCCTTGGCCGGTCTGAGCTTTGCCAATGCCATGCGGCTGGGCCAGCAAGATGGGACACTGGGCATTGTGTTCAGCGCATTGGCAATGGTCTGGAGCGCTGCCGTTGTCGCCACGCTGATGAAGCGATGGCATGAACTCGCTATGGTTGCCCTATGCGGGCTAATGCTGAGCGCTGGCCTGGGGTTAAGCATCATGCTTGCTGTCCCTGCGGTGCAGCAAAGCGCCAATCTGATTTGGGCACTTTTCCTGGAGGGGCTGGTGCTCTTTGCCGCGATGTGGAGTACTGCACGGTTTTTCAAACATGGGCAGAGTGCTGCTACGCCCTGAAGTTAGGTCGCTACAAAAAGTGAAGCGGGAGCTGCGCCAAGCAGCTCCCGGGACACGCCAAATATCAAACCCCCTCCACCAACAACACAGCCCCATCAGCCCCGGTCACCCTTACCCGCGCGCCGATAGCGGCATCCGCGCCGCGGGCGTTCCATTCGCTGTCGCCGACGCGCACCCTACCGCGACCGTTTTCGATTGCTTCGACCACCGTAACAATCTCGCCAGTCAGTCGGGCCCCCTTGTCATTGAGCGCAGGGTCATCGGATTCGATTGGGTTGTCCTTCAGGAAGCGCTTGCCGGCATAGACGGTCAGAACCGACAGCACAGCGAACAATGCCACCTGCATCGGAATGATCATCCCCGGGACCAGCCATGACAGCAGACCGACAATGATCGCCGCCAACCCCAGCCACATCAGGAAGAAGCCGGGCGCCAGCATCTCGATTGCGCCGAGGATCAGCCCCAAAGAAAGCCAGAACCAATGTTGGTCCAGCGTTGAAAGCCATTCACTCATCTACTTATCCTTGTCTTTGCCCATGACTTCCTTGGCAAGTTCGCCAATTCCGCCGAGCGTGCCCATCAACTGCGTTGCTTCAAGCGGGAACAGGATGGTCTTGGCGTTGGGTGATGTCGCAAACTGGCTGATCGCCTCGACATATTTCTGCGCCACGAAATAGTTGATCGCTTGACTGCCGCTGCCGGCGATGGCGTCGGATACCATCTGTGTTGCCTTGGCTTCGGCCTCAGCTTCGCGTTCACGGGCTTCGGCATCGCGGAAGGCTGCTTCGCGACGACCTTCAGCTTGCAAAATCTGGCCCTGCTTTTCACCTTCGGCGCGCAGGATTTCCGCAGCGCGCAGGCCTTCCGCTTCGAGAATTTGCGCGCGCTTTTCGCGCTCTGCCTTCATCTGCCGCGCCATGGCGTTCGAAATGTCTGCGGGAGGACGAATATCCTTCACCTCGACCCGGGTCAGCTTGACCCCCCAGGGCGAAGTCGCATGGTCGACGACGCTCAGCAACCGGGCGTTGATCTCGTCACGCTTCGACAGGGTTTCGTCGAGATCCATTGATCCCATGACGGTGCGCAGGTTGGTCGTGGTGATCTGCATGATTGCGACGTAAAGGTCGGATACTTCATAGGCGGCCTTTGCCGAATCCAGCACCTGAAAGAATACCACTGCGTCCACGCCGACCATGGCGTTGTCTTTGGTGATGATTTCCTGCCCCGGAATGTCGAGTACCTGCTCCATCACATTGACCTTGCGACCAACGCGATCGACGAAGGGAACGATGAAGTTGAAGCCGGGGTTGGCGACATGGGTGAAGCGGCCAAAGCGTTCGATGGTGTAAACATAACCCTGCCGGACCACCCTGATCCCCATCATCAGGAAAATCACCGCAACCACCAAAAGTGCCAGTACAAAACCTTCCATCGAATTCCTCCTGTTTGACGGCGGGCAATCTCCCAAATAAGCGAGTGCTTGCCAAGCGAAATCGGATCGGAACCCAATAGCCATGACAGTTGTTGCCGCGTTGAAAAATGTCAGGACCGCGCTGTATATCCCTGCATCGAACAGCCGGGCATTGCAAAAGGCGCGTTCGCTCGACGCGGATATGGTGATCCTCGATCTGGAAGATGCTGTGCCAGACGAGAGCAAGGCAGAAGCGCGGCAGACCGCGATTACCGAAACTGCCGCCCGCTTTCCCGGCAAACTCGTGGCGCTGCGCCTCAACGCGCTCGACAGCGCACATTTTGCCGACGATCTTGCTGCCGCCAAGGCTGCGCAGGTCGATGCCTATGTCTTGCCCAAGATCGAAACGGCGGAGGCGCTTGACAGCGTGTCGCTGCCCAAACCTTTGCTGGCCATGATCGAAACGCCAATTGGTATCTACAACGCCCGCGCTATTGCGGCGCATCCCTCGGTTGTGGGGTTGATTGCGGGAATGAATGACTTTTGCGCCGAAACGGGCATTCGACCGGGTCCAGAACGGCAGGGGCTGGAATTAGCCTTGCAGTCAATCGTGCTCGCCGCCGCTGCGGCGGGGAAACCGGCATTTGATGGAGTCAACAACCAGCTGGACGATCTGGCCGGGTTCGAACGCGAATGTGGGCAGGGGCGTTGCTATGGATTCACCGGTAAAACCGTGATCCATCCCAACCAGATTGCCATTGCCAATGAGGGTTTCGGGCCGGATGCTGCGGAGTTGGAAGCGGCGCGTGAGCTGATCGCGGCAGCATCGGGTGGGGCGCAACGTTTTCAGGGTCGCATGATCGAATCAATGCATGTAGAACAGGCCAAACGCACGATAGAACGCGCGAGTGACAGGACGGGTTGACCAGCATGAAATCTACCGCACGCCTTTTGCAGACTTTGGTCGTGATGGCGGCCATTGGCCAAATGCCGTCTGCCTGGGCGGCTGCCGCGATTAGCGAAGATGATCTTCGCCCGCATATCGAAATTTTGGCAAGTGACGCCTTTGAAGGGCGCGAGCCTGGCACCGAGGGTGAGCGTAAAACGCTAGAATATCTGCAGGCACAATGGAAAAAGGCAGGCCTCAAAGCTGCTGCTCGGGATGGAAGCTGGCTGGAGCCGGTGGCAATGGTACGCCGTGTGCCGGTTCAATCCTCCGCCTCCTATCATAGCGGCAAAGACCGGCTGCGGTTGTCTAACGAAGACATTGTGCTGATCGGCCTTGAAGCAAATAGCGAAACGGCTGCGATGCCTACCATATTTGTCGGCTATGGCGTAAATGCGCAGGGTGAAGTTGTGGCCGATGTGAGGGACAAAGCAGTCTTCATGCTGTCCGACCGGGCCGACTTCCTGCCGGAAAAGCTGTTGTCGTCGCGATCGAGGCGTGAGGCCTTGGCTAACAAGGGTGCAGCTGCGGTCATTGCGGTATCTGGCGAGCAGTTCGAGTTTACCGCGATCAAACGGCAATTTCAGTCGCGCCCGATAAGGCTCGACTCAAACATCGGGCATGCGCCGATCGAAGGCGCTGTCAGTTCAAATTATATGGTGGCGCTGGTGACGGCCGCAGGGGGCGATTGGGACAAACTGCGTCTGGCCGCCAAAGCACCGGATTATGCGGGTCAGTTGCTCAACAGCACGGCGAGTTTCAAAGTTGAAACCGGTATTAATCGTTTCAATAGCCACAATATTATTGGCAAGATCAAAGGGCGCAAGTCGGGGTCGGGAACCGTCATGTTCATGGGCCATTGGGATCATCTGGGCATTTGCCGCCCAGAGGGTGCTGCGGACCGAATCTGCAACGGCGCAGTCGATAATGCCAGCGGAATGGCGGTTCTGACAGAAGTCGCACGCAGTTTGTCGCGCGGAAAGCACGACCGCGATATTGTGTTTGTCGGAACCACTGGCGAAGAAAGTGGCCTATTGGGCGCAAAAGCCTATGCGGCGGCCCCCACAGTCCCACTCGATTCGATCAAGGTGCTGCTCAATGTCGATACGATAGCCATCGCTCCGCGCGGGGCCAAAGTGTCGATCATAGGTCGAGGGACAACACCGCTCGATGGTGTGATTGAGAATGTTGCGCGCAAGCTGGGAAGGACCATCGAGCCATCGACCGAAGCCAATGCATTTTTGGAACGGCAAGACGGTTGGGCGTTCACGCAAAAGGGTGTTCCGGCGTTGATGGTCGGCGGCTCCTTTGCCGATCCAGAGCTGCTGCAGAGCTTTCTGGACAGTGATTATCATGGACCGGACGACGAGGCTGGATCAGCAATCGAACTCGGCGGGGCGGCAGAGGATGCAAGCCTGCATGTCGAGCTTGGAAAATATTTTGCCAGCAACCGGAAATTTAGCGGCACCGATAAGGCCAAGGGGGCTGGTGAATAGACCGCTCACTGGTTACATGGGCCGCCACGAATCGACACAGACACTGGAAAAAGTGGCACCATGAAATCCGACAAAATCCGCCTCGGCCTAACCTTTGACGATGTGCTGCTACAGCCCTGCGCGTCAAACATTTTGCCGAGTCAGGCGGACACGCGCACCAAAATATCGTCGGGCATTTCGCTCAACATCCCGATCATTTCCTCGGCAATGGATACCGTAACCGAAGCGCGGATGGCGATTGTCATGGCGCAATTGGGCGGCATCGGCGTGCTCCACCGGAATTTGACGGTCGACGAACAGGTGGCAGCCGTTCGGCAGGTGAAGCGTTTTGAATCGGGGATGGTGGTCAATCCGATCACGATAGCGCCCGACGCCACGCTGGCCGAGGCTCGCTCGATCATGGCGTCCAACGCGATTTCAGGCATTCCCGTGGTTGAAGCAAGCGGCAAACTGGTCGGCATTCTGACCAACCGCGATGTCCGCTTTGCCGCCAATCCGTCACAGCCAGTTTCGGAACTGATGACTTCGGACAATCTGGTGACTGTCAGCGCAGGCGTTTCGCGCGAAGAAGCACAGCGGTTATTGCACCAGCGCCGTATCGAAAAGCTTCTGGTCGTTGACGAAGCCTTTCATTGCGTCGGTCTGGTGACTGTGAAGGATATGGAAAAGGCGGTGACCTATCCGACGGCAACCAAAGACAGCACCGGTCGGCTGCGTGTTGCCGCCGCCACAACGGTCGGTGAAAAGGGGCTTGAACGCACCCGCGCCTTGATCGATGCGGAATGCGACCTAATCGTGGTCGATACCGCACACGGACACAGCGCGATGGTTGCAGCGGCGGTCAGCGAGATCAAAAAGATGGCGAGCCATGTTCAGATCATTGCAGGCAATGTCGCAACGGCTGGTGCGACCCGCGCGTTGATTGACGCTGGGGCAGACGGCATCAAAGTTGGTATTGGACCGGGCTCGATCTGCACCACGCGCGTTGTTGCAGGCGTGGGTGTTCCGCAATTGACCGCAGTCATGGACGCCGCTGAAGAAGCCGCCAAGTCAGGCGTACCGGTGATTGCCGATGGCGGCCTGCGGACCTCTGGCGATATTGCCAAGGCATTGGCGGCGGGGGCCTCTACGGTCATGGTTGGTTCGCTGCTTGCGGGCACCGAAGAAGCTCCGGGCGAAACCTTCCTTTATCAGGGGCGTGCATACAAAAGCTATCGCGGCATGGGATCGGTTGGCGCGATGGCGCGCGGCTCAGCCGACCGCTATTTCCAACAGGATATCAAGGATCAGCTGAAGCTTGTTCCTGAAGGGATTGAAGGACAGGTACCGTTCAAAGGCCCGGCGGCAGACGTAATCCACCAACTGGTGGGAGGCGTGAAAGCTGCGATGGGCTATACGGGTGCGGCCACAATAGCCGAGCTTCAGGAACGGGCGCAATTTGTGCAGATCACCAATGCTGGCCTGCGTGAAAGCCATGTCCATGATGTTACAATCACGCGGGAAGCACCGAATTATCCGACTCGTTAGGCCGGGATAGTGGAAGAATTCATCCCCTACCTGCTTGTTCTGATAAGCTGGCATCCCGACGAACCCGGCAAATTCACGATAGAACGTGCCCCGGTGGTTTTCGCTAACTTGGAAGAATGCAACGCGAACGGCCGCGAATATGTGGCGCAGCGCGAAATTTATCATATAGAGTTTGGCGAACGGCGCTTTGACTATAAGTGCATCAAATCCGCCTCCAGCGAAGAAACCGACAAGGCATGGCTGGAGATGGAAGACCAAAAGGCTTCGCAAAAATGACACCCTCAGCCCGGCTGCAAGCCGCAATAGACCTTGTTGACGCCATATTGGCGGCAGCACGAACCAAAGGCGCTCCTGCCGATCGCATCGCCCAGACCTTTTTTACCCAGCGTCGCTATGCCGGATCGAAGGACCGGCGGGCAGTTCGTGAACTGGCGTGGAACGCGATCCGTCGCTTTGGTGAGGCCCCGGTATCCGCGCGCGCAGCCTTTGTCGCACTGGCGGATGAAGATGCTGGGCTCGCAGGATTGTTTGACGGCACAGGCTATGGGCCAGCTGCCCTGGCCATTGACGAGCCAAAGGCGACGGGCGGACCGATTCCCGGCTGGTTGTTGCCAGAAATATCATCGCTGCTTGAAAGCGATGAATATGCCTCGCTGCTCGATCGTGCGCCGCTCGATATTCGCGTGAATACATTGAAATCCACGCGCGATGCAGTGCTTGCCGAATTGGGAGATGGGGAGGCATTGTCAGCGTTGCCCGACGCAATCCGGCTTCCGGCGGGCTATGCGGTCGAGCAACACCCACTCTTTGCGGCGGGTGTGATCGAGGTGCAGGATCTTGGCAGCCAGCTTATCGCGGCTGCCAGTCAAGCGAAGCCTGGCCAGACTATATTGGACTTGTGTGCAGGTGCCGGCGGGAAAACGCTCGCGCTGGCCGCCTCGATGCAAGGCGAAGGGCGCTTGATAGCAAGCGATACCAATCGTGACAGGCTATCGAAAATTCCGGCGAGAGCAGAACGGGATGGTGCGGACGGTATCGAGTGCAAATTGCTCAATCCGATGCGCGAGAAGGAAGCTCTCGAAGAACTGAAAAGCCAATGCGATCTGGTGCTGATCGACGCGCCCTGCTCGGGCAGCGGCACATGGCGGCGCAATCCTGAAACGCGCTGGCGGTTGCAGCCTGACGATCTTGAGCGGTTGATTGCTGAACAGGCACGCTTGTTGGAGTTGGCCACACACTATGTGAAGCCCGGCGGTGCGATGGTTTATGCGGTCTGTTCGATCTTTGAACGCGAGGGGCGCGTTCAGGTTGAAACTTTCCTGCGCAACAACCCGAATTGGCGGGCCGAGCCAGCTGGTATCAGTGCGGGACGCGCCGATGGTCCTGGTACCTTGCTTACCCCGGCGCATGACGCTAGCGACGGCTTTTACTTGGCGCGGTTGCGCATGCTGTGATAGCGGGGGCGAAATTGCAAAATATCGGATCGCTCATCATGCGCTTCTCACCCGCCGCCATTGCGTTGTCGACGCTTCTCCTGACCACTGCCAGTGTCAGCGTGGGCAAACGCCCCGATGTGCAAATCGATCCGCAATCGCTGGCGATGGCGAGCGAAGCCGAGGCCGCGCGCAAGGCTGGTGATAAGGAAGCGGCGGTTGGCTGGTACGAAACCGCACTAGCCGTTGATCCTCGAAACCGCGCTGCCTATCTCGGACTTGCCGATCTCGCCAAAGAGGCTGGGCTCAAGGGCAAGGCAATTCGTTATTACAAAAACGCTCTCGATATCGAACCCAATGATCCGACTGTGCTAGTACAGCAAGGTGAACTGATGATCGAAAAGGGCGCGCTTGAATCTGCCAAAAAAAATGTGGCGCGCTTAAGGATGCTGTGCCGCACCGACTGCAGCGCCGCTGAAAAGCTGTCGTCTCTAATTGACAAATCGGGTGAGAAAAAGCCGGTTGAACAGGCGGCGGTCGAGTTGAAGCCGGTGGCTTCGCAATTGCCCGACGAAAAAAAGTAAAGCTTCAGATCAGCGGCGCAAACTCCGCCACCAGCGCTTCATAAATCCGCTTCTTAAACGGGACGATAAGGCCGGGCAGTTCTGTCGGCTCCACCCAGCGCCACTCGTTAAATTCCTGATGCTTGGTCGCGATATTGACGTGGCTGTCATCGCCTTTGAAGCGCAGCAGAAACCACCATTGTCGCTGCCCGCGCCATTTGCCGCCCCACAGTTTTCCGATCAGTTCGTCGGGCAAGTCGTAGAAATATTCTTCCTGACTGCGCGCCAATATATCGACAAGATCAGGCGAGATTCCGGTTTCTTCTTCCAATTCACGCAAAGCAGCCGCTTCGGGCTCTTCGCCTTCATCGATACCGCCCTGCGGCATCTGCCAGGCAATATTGCTGATGCTGTCGATGCGTTGGCCGACAAAGATCCTGCCTTCGCGATTAGCGAGCATCAATCCCGCGCAGGGGCGATAGGGTAGGGAAGCGGGGTCGTTCATAGCTATCGATCAGAGTTGGGCCAGCATGGCTTTCAGTGCCGACAGGTTGCCGACGACATCGTCCTTGGAGGATGGGATGGCCTTGCGCAAGGTAATGTGACCGTGGATGTTGCCCTCGGCGCTGCGATGTTCAACCAGCACGCCGGATGCCCGCAGCTTTTCGGCATAGGCAATGCCTTGCTCGCTCAACGGGTCAAGGCTGGCGGTGGTGATGAGAGTTGGCGGCATATTCGTTTGATCATGGCTCAAGGGATCAGCGCGCCAGTCGCCTTCTGACCAGCCATATTGCTCACCAAACCAGTCCATCGAATCACGGGTAAGCAAAAAACCCTCCCCAAAGTCGCGGTAACTTTGCCAATCGGTCGATACCGATGTCGCCGGATAGATGGGGTGCTGAAGGATTACCGGCACTTTGGCTGGATGATCGCGCAGCGCAATCGCGGTGACAATCGTCAAATTGCCACCCGCACTATCGCCCGACAGGATCAGGCCGGTAACCGAATAGCCCAGTTCAGCCGGACTTTCGGCAACCCACCTTGCCGCGGCTTCACAATCTTCGGCAGCGGCAGGGAAGCGATGTTCGGGAGCGAGGCGATAGTCGATTGAGATAACCGGCATATCAAGTTGCCGCGCAACCTCTGCGCAATAGGATGCGTAGATGTCAGGATCACCGATGACAAAACCGCCGCCGTGGAAGAAAACCATGACCGGCCCGGCCTCGCGGCTTTCGCGCGCATCAAACAGCCGTGCGCCAATGGCACCAGCGGGGCCGGGGATCGCAATGTCGCGAATCACGGCAAGCTGACCAACCTCTTCCTCGGCAAGCGAAGTCATGATCACCATCATTTGCCGGGCATCATCCGGTGAGACCTCGTGCATTTTGGGGCCAGGCTGGCTATTCAGAAATTCCAGAAATGCTGCGACATCGGGCCGCACAAAATGATCCGCCATTATTTCCCTCTTATTCTGTTCGACCGACAGTCCTAATAGCAGCCGAAACCTTCGTCCACGTCAAAGCGTTGCTGTCGCCGCATACAGAAATCCTATTTGGAATTCGGTAAAAAACGGCGCATAGGGGTGGGAAAGACAAGAGACTTTCAAGGGACGAATTTTTATGGCGACTGCCGCGCGCAGCCCGGAAGCCGATGGCCACCCCGAAATCCCCCACCCCGAAGCAGTAGTAGTCCGTTTCGCTGGAGACAGCGGTGACGGCATGCAGTTGACCGGTGGACAATTTACGCTGTCGGCGGCTTTGGCTGGCAATGATTTTGCGACTTTCCCTGATTTTCCTGCAGAAATCCGCGCGCCGCAGGGTACTTTGTTTGGCGTCTCGGCATTCCAGATCAACTTCGGCGCGTCGGAAGTCGATACTGCAGGCGACGCACCTGACGTGCTGATCGCGATGAACCCGGCGGCGCTCAAGACCAATGTCATCGATCTCAAGCCCGGCGGGCTGATCATCGCCGACGCTGGTGAATTCACTGCGCGCAACCTTGCCAAGGCGCATTATGACGCCAGTCCGCTCGAAGACGGTTCGCTCGGCAAATGGCAATTGGTGCAGTTTGATATTTCCGCGCTGACGGTCGAGGCGGTCAAGCCCTTTGGTCTGGGCAACAAGGATGCGCTGCGCTGCAAGAATATGTGGACGCTGGGTCTGGCCCTTTGGATGTTTGACCGCGACCGCGCGCCGATCATCCAGTGGCTGAAGGACAAATTTGCGAAAAATCCGGTGCTTGCCGATGCCAATATCGCAGCCTTGAACGCTGGCCATGCTTATGGCGAAACCGTTGAAATAGGCCAACCCGGTGTTGTTGCCATACCCCGCAGACATGTCGATGCCGCACCGGTTGAACCCGGCCTTTATCGCACGATCAATGGAGCGGATGCCGCTGCGATGGGCCTTGTGGCCGGTTGTCAGCTTGCGGGCGTGAAGATGTTCTTCGGCGGCTATCCGATCACGCCAGCCAGCTCGATCCTGCACGCGCTGGCCAGGTTCAAGGAATTTGGCGTCACCACTTTTCAGGCTGAAGATGAAATCGCCGCCATCGCCTCGGCTATTGGCGGGTCTTATGCTGGGCAATTGGGTGTGACCTCTTCATCGGGTCCCGGTATCGCGCTGAAGACCGAAGCCATCGGTCTTGCGGTGATGACCGAACTGCCGCTGGTGATCATCAATTCACAGCGCGGTGGGCCTTCGACCGGGCTGCCGACCAAGACAGAGCAGTCGGATCTCTATCAAGCAGTTTATGGCCGCAATGGCGACACGCCGCTGCCGGTGATCGCGGCACGCAGCCCCGGCGATGTGTTCGATTGCGCGATTGAGGCTGTGCGCATCGCGACGCAATTTATGACACCGGTAATCTTGCTGACCGACGGCTATATCGCCAATGCAGCCGAGCCGTGGAAAGTGCCAGACATGGCGAGCTATACGCCATTCCCCGTGACATTCCGCACCGAAGCGCAAGAAGGCGGCTTCAAACCCTATGGCCGCGACGACAAATTGGCCCGTCCGTGGGTCAAACCCGGCACGCCCGGCCTGATGCATCGTATCGGTGGGATTGAGAAGGAGGTCGATACAGGCCACCTTAACTACTCCCCCGCCAACCACCAGGCGATGACCGACCTGCGCAAAGCCAAAGTCGACGGCATCGCGGCGCACATCCCCGATCAGGACGTCTGCATCGGACAACAGGGAGGCAAGCTGGCGGTTGTGGGATGGGGCTCGACCTTTGGCCCGATCCATCAGGCCGTCCGCCGCATGCGCGCCAAGGGCCATGATGTCAGCCACATCCACGTCCGCCACATCTGGCCGATGCCGAGCAATATGGGTGAGCTGCTGAAAAGCTATGACAAGGTAATCGTTCCCGAAATGAACACCGGCCAGTTCAAGACTGTGCTGCGCGACCAGTTTTTGATCGATGCGAAGCCGTTGAACAAGGTCAGCGGCCAGCCCTTCCGTATTGCGGAGATTGAAGCGGCGATTGAGGGGGCTTTGGGGTGATAGCGCAATTTCACCTCTCCCCACTTCGTCATGCTGAACTTGTTTCAGCATCCATCGTGCCCCACAGGCCGAAGGGTAGCGAGGTGAAATGGACCCTGAAACAAGTTCAGGGTGACATGGTGCGGTGTTTGGTGCTCGCCAGCATGCTTTTTTTAGCAGGGTGCAATCAATCGCCATATGCGAAAATGTCGAGTGAAGAGACTGCCGAAATGGCTGACATTGCTCGGGTTAACGGAGCCAACGCTCTTGTAAAAATTGATGAGCTGGAAAGTCGAGTCGATGAGCTTGAGGAAGAGAATAAAAGACAAGCTCAACTGATATCTGATTTAGAAGGCATTTTAAGGCGATAACAAATTCGCAGCTAGGTGAATAATGAACGACATGACCCCCATCCAGAAATCGTCCCCCAAGGATTGGGAGACCGATCAGGAAGTCCGCTGGTGCCCCGGCTGTGGTGATTATGCGATCTTGAAGGCGGTGCAGCGCACTATGCCCGAACTGGGACGCAAGCCGGAGGATACGGTGTTTATCAGCGGCATCGGCTGCTCCAGCCGCTTTCCCTATTATATGGAAACCTATGGCTTCCACACCATCCACGGCCGTGCGCCAGCGGTGGCGACGGGGGTGAAGCTCGCCAATCCTGACTTGGACGTCTGGATCATCACCGGTGACGGCGACGCACTGTCGATTGGTGGCAACCACACGATGCACCTGCTGCGCCGCAATCTGGACTGCCAGATATTGCTGTTCAACAATGAGATTTATGGCCTGACCAAGGGCCAATATTCGCCCACCAGCCGCGTTGGCACCAAATCGCCTTCCACTCCCTTTGGTTCGGTGGACCGCCCGGCGACACCCTGCGCCTTTGCGCTGGGGTCTGGCGCGCGTTTTGTCGCGCGCGGCTTTGACGTGTCAAAGCATCTGCCCGAAGTGCTGAAAGCCGCGCATGCGCACAAGGGTGCTGCTTTCATCGAAATCTTCCAGAACTGCATCGTCTACAACAAGGATGTGTTCGAAGATTTCGCCGCCGCAAAGGGTGCCGAACATCGCCAGCTGTGGCTGCAAAATGGCGAACCCATGTTGTTCGCGCAGGGCACAAAGGGCATCGCGCTTGATGTTGAGGCGTTGAATCTGAAAGTGGTCGATGTCGTTGATGGCGATTGGCAGGCCGCTGGCGTGATCGTCCACAATGTCACCAACCGCTCGATTGCGCACATGCTGGTGGAGATGCCTTTTGGCGAATTCCCGATGGCACTGGGTGTCCTCTACGACGATCCGCGTCCTACCTATGACAGCGCTGTGATTGAGCAGAATGCGGCGCTATCAGCCGGGAAAACGCCCGATTTGCAGGCGCTGATTGCGAAAGGACAGACCTGGACGGTTGAGTAAAATTTGTTTCACACGAAGACACGAAGATGTCGCGTTTCGATGAACTGGAGCGGATTGCAGCAAGCGCCATCGATTGTGGCTATCGTATCCATCGGGACATTGGACCGGGCCTGCTCGAATCGGCGTATGAGTCTTTGATGGTCGTAGCGCTGGAGCATGTCGGCCACAGCGTTAAACGGCAGGTTCCCATTACTATGAATTACCAAGGCGTTGTCGTAGACAATGCATTCAAAATCGATCTGCTGGTCGACGGTCTCTTGATCGTTGAACTTAAATCAATTGAACGCCTTTCGGCAGTCCACGGGAAACAACTGCTTACCTATTTGCGTCTGTGCAAAATGCCTTTGGGCATTTTAATGAATTTCGGCCAAGCCACTTTCAAGGACGGGCTGCGCCGCGTTTCTAATGATTACCATTCGGAGAATTTTAAGCCGTGATCTTCGTGTCTTCGTGCGAGCTAAAATGAAATATGGATAACCTGACCCACAGCCTTGTTGGCGCATTGCTTGGCCAGATGGGGCTGAAGCATAAGACCGGCCTTGCCATGCCGACGCTGATCATTGCCGCCAATATTCCGGATATTGATGCAGTCGCGGTATTGCTCGGCGGGCATCAGCATTTGGCGATCCGGCGCGGGATTACCCATGGGCCGATTGCGATGATGTTGCTGCCATTGCTACTGTGGGGCGCAGTGCTGTGGTTTGACCGATGGCAGGATCGCCGCGGGACACGACCCGCCAACCGCTTGCCTGTGGACCGCAAATGGCTGTTGATCTTGGCCTATATCGGTTGCCTCAGCCATCCGTTGTTTGACTGGTTCAATAACTATGGCGTCCGGCTGCTCGAGCCATTTTCATCGCAATGGTTTTACGGCGATACGTTGTTCATCATTGACGTCTGGATTTGGGCAGCGCTGATTGCGGGGGTTTGGTTGTCTTTGCGAAGGGAGCGGAGTGAGCGCGCCGATTGGCGTACACCTGCATTTGCTGCCTTTATCGCAACCATTCTCTATATTCCTTTCAACATGGTGGTTTCAAATTTAGCCGAACGGCAAGGCTATTTTGCGTATCAATGGGAAAGAGATGCCAAACCGACGATGGTCGTCGCCAATCCTGTTCCCGTGACGTTTTGGAAGCGCGATGTCTTATGGCGTGATGCTCAAAATCACGGACATTTTGATTATAGTCTGTTCGATGCCAAAAACTGGATCGGGCATAGCGAAAACCGGATTGTTGGTTCTGGTTCGATATATGACGCGGCGCAATCAGGGGTTGCTAACGCAAGCTCGGATTTGAAGGCTTTTCTTTTCTGGTCACGGATGCCTGTCATGGTTTCGAGTACGGACGAAAAGCGCATCATTGGCGACCAACGATTTGACAATGAATTGACCCAAGGTCGATTCACCGTGCAAGTTCCTCAATGACTCAGCCGGTCATCCTCTGGTTGCGCCGTGACCTTCGTCTGGCGGATCAACCCGCTTTGGCGGCAGCGGTCGATAGCAGTGCGCCGGTGATTCCGGTTTTCGTCCTCGACGATGAAAAGCCCAAGCATCGCAAGATGGGCGGGGCGTCGCGTTGGTGGTTGCATCACAGCCTTGCCTCGCTCGATGCCGATTTGCAGAAACGCGGTTCGCGGTTGATCCTGCGGTGCGGAAATGTTGTTTCGATCCTGTCGGAACTTGCGCAAGTAACCGGGGCTGCCGCCATCCATTGCATCCGCCATTATGAACCGTGGTGGCGCAATGCGGAGCGGGCTTTGAAAGAGGCGCTGCCCGATGGATGCGCGCTTGTTCGCCATCATGGCAACTATCTGATGCCGCCGGGCAGCGTGACCACCGGTGCGGGTGGGCCGTTCAAAATCTACACGCCGTTCTGGCGCGCCTTGTCCGCGCATATGCCGCCACCTGCGCCAATGCCCGCGCCCGATGCGCTGGCAAGCCCCAAGGAATGGCCTGCGTCTGAACACGTGGAGGACTGGAACCTACTTCCGACCAAACCCGATTGGGCAGGGGGAATGCGCGATTTCTGGACACCGGGTGAGGCGGGTGCGCAGGATCGGCTTGCGGATTTCATCGATCGCGCCGACCGCTATCAGGAAGACCGCAACTGCCCTTCAATCGAGGGCACCAGCTTTCTCTCACCGCATTTGCATTTCGGCGAAATCTCACCCGCAGCCTGTTGGCACGCGACGATGCGGGCAGGGGGATCGGTCGAGACATTCCTGAAAGAACTGGTTTGGCGCGACTATGCCGCCAATGTCATTTTGCAATTCCCCGACTATGGCGCGCGCAACGCCCGTGCATCGTTCGATGCCTTCCCATGGCGCGATGCAAACGATCCGGTAATCGCTGCCGAACTGGAGGCTTGGAAGCGCGGGCGCACCGGCTACCCCATCGTTGATGCCGGAATGCGCGAATTGTGGGCAACCGGATGGATGCACAACCGGGTGCGGATGATCGCGGCAAGTTTTTTGATCAAGCATCTGCTGATCGACTGGCGCGAAGGTGAGCGTTGGTTTTGGGATACTCTGGTCGATGCCGACTACGCATCGAACGCGGTCAATTGGCAATGGACGGCGGGGACCGGGGTGGACAGCAATATGTTTGTCCGCATCATGGCACCGCTGTCGCAATCGGAGAAATTCGATGCTGCCGCCTATGTCCGCCAATGGGTACCTGAGTTGATCGGATTGGATGCGCCTTATATTCATGACCCTGACGAATTTAGCCGCCGTCCTTCGTCCTATCCGCCTAAGATTATCGGCCATCGGGAGGCGCGGGAACGGGCGCTGGCGGCCTATCATTCACAGGGAAAGTGAAAATGTACCGGTGCGTCGAAAGCGGGCAATCCTTCTGTTCGGGATGACCAGTTTACGCTAACCGTCAGCCATTGTTTTTAATCAAGGACGATCCGTTATGAAATTGGGCCACATATTAGCACTGACCGGTCTTGTCTTGAGCCCCGCTGCACAAGCGGCTCCGGACACCGGTCTTGTGTTGCACAATACCGGAATTGGACAAATCCAGACTGGCGTTGGCGCTATGGCTGGGGTCAAAATCAAACTGGGTTCGGAGCGCGAAGTTAAAAAAAGCGAGAAGGTAAAGCTGAGCCTAGCTGCGGGCCCGATCATGGCTGTGCCGGATGCAAAATCCCTAGATGGATTGCGACGCGGTGAAGCATCACTAATCGGTTTCGAATTGAATCCTGGCTACTCCACCAGTGTCAACTTCGCCGGCAAGCCTGTTGCAGTTCACTATACAAAGCTCGGTGCTGCTGAGAAAAGCGAACAGGAAGATGATGATGGGAAGCAAAGCACGGGCGACAAGGCCGCTTGGGTGGCGCTTGTTGCAGGCGGTGTAATGCTCGCACTGGTGGGCTATTATATCGCCGAGTGCGGTAGTGGACGCTGCAGCGAATAGTCGCCAGCGATCAGCCTTCGATCTGCAATCGATGGCCGGTTTGAAAGTCGCTGCTGAGCAATTTGCCGATTGCCTTCGCCACTACCGATGGTTCCTTCAGCGTAGCCGGGTCTTCGCCGGGATAGGCCTTGGCGCGCATCGCGGTGCGGGTGCGACCCGGATCGACAATCGCAACCTTGAGTGGAGCTAGGTTTTTGACTTCCTCGGCATAGCTTAGGGCAAGTGTTTCGAGCGCTGCTTTGGATGCCCCATAGGCACCCCAAAATGCACGTGGTGCGCTGCCGACGCTGCTGGTCAAAATCACAAGACGCCCGGCGTTGCTTCCCCGGAGCAGGCTGTCAAACGAAGCAATTAACGCCTGTTGTGCAAGCAGGTTGAGTGTCAACACGCGGTTGAATTCGGCCGGGTCGATCACCGGCACCGGCGACAATGTCCCAAGCATAGCTGCGTTGAGCACCAATATGTCGATCTTGCCCCAGCGTTCTCGCAACGCCGCTGCCAGCCGTTCGATACTTCCGCCTTCGGTCAGGTCCATCGGCGCGATGGTTGCGCTGCCACCGGCTTCGAAGATGCGTTGCTCAACCGCCTCCAGATCAGCAGCAGTGCGTGCAGTCAGCACCACATGCGCACCTTTGGCTGCCAACTTTTCCGCAATGGCCGCGCCGATGCCGCGACTTGCACCGGTGACCAGCGCTATCCGTCCTTGAAAATCGCTCATTATTTATCCGACCGCATGCAGTTTCAACTGACCCGCCGCCATGATTTCATCCTGATCGGTCAGGCTGGTGGGATATTCGCCAGTGAAGCAGGCGTCGCAATGGGTTGGCCGGGAAGGGTCGCGGCCACTTTCTCCCAACGCGCGATAAAGGCCGTCAATGGTCAGGAAGGCGAGGCTGTCTGCATGGATGAATTCGCGCATTTCCTCGATATTCAACCGATGCGCCAACAGCTTTTCACGCTCGGGCGTATCGACGCCGTAATAGCAGCTGTGCATCGTCGGCGGGCTGGCGATACGCATATGCACCTCGGCTGCTCCAGCTTCGCGCATCATCTGTACGATTTTTAAGGAGGTCGTGCCGCGCACGATTGAATCGTCGATCAGCACGATTTTCTTGCCGGCGACCAGATTGCGATTGGCATTATGCTTCAGCTTGACGCCAAGGTGGCGGACACCGTCGCCGGGCTGAATGAAGGTGCGGCCGACATAATGCGATCGGATGATGCCAAGCTCGAACGGAATTCCCGACGCTTCTGCATAGCCAATGGCTGCTGGTGTGCCGCTGTCGGGGACTGGAATGACATAGTCCACATCAACCGGATTTTCGCGCGCCAGCTGCGCGCCGATCGCCTTGCGTACCGAATAGACGCTGTTGCCATCGACAATTGAGTCCGGCCTTGAAAAATAGACATGTTCGAAAATGCACGCGCGCGACTGTGTGCGCATGAAAGGCTTATGCGAACGGATGCCTTCATCGCTGACAATGATGATTTCTCCGGGTTCGACCGAGCGGACAAATTCGGCGCCGACAATGTCCAGCGCAACGGTCTCTGAGGCGAAAATGGTCGAATCGCCGAGTTTGCCCATAACCAGCGGGCGGATACCCAGAGGATCGCGACAGGCGATCATGCCTTCGGATGTGACGCAGATCAGTGAATAAGCACCCTCGACCTGGCGCAGCGCATCAATCAAGCGGTCAAGCAAGGCGCGCTGGCCCGATGTGGCGACAAGGTGGATGATGACTTCAGTGTCGGATGTTGACTGGAATATCGATCCACGACCAACCAGCCCCCGCCGCAAATAGGTTGCGTTCGAGATATTGCCATTATGCGCAACAGCAAATCCGCCGGTCGATAGCTCGGCAAATAACGGCTGCACATTGCGCAGTGACGTTTCGCCTGTGGTTGAATAGCGGACGTGCCCGGCCGCGACTTGCCCGCGCAATGCTCCGATCACATCCTCGCGGTCGAAATTGCCTGCAACATGCCCCATCGCGCGGTGGGTGTGGAACTCTTCACCATCAAAGCTGGTAATGCCAGCAGCTTCCTGACCACGATGTTGCAACGCATGCAGCCCAAGCGCAACCATCGCCGCCGCACCTTCGGTGTTGAACACGCCAAAAATGCCGCATTCTTCGCGCAATTTGTCGTCGTCGAATGGGTTGGTGGTAATAGTTGCAACCATGTGCCGAATCCGCCCGCGTTCTTTGGCGCTGCCTATAGGGCAGGGCAGTTGGCTTGTCTCCCCCTAGTCGCCCTCCATCACTCGCTTTATCGCATCAGCAATGACGTTGCACCCGGGACGTTGCTCGGCTAGCGATGCGCGAATGAGCGATGAACGCGAAACAGGTTCGGTTTTCGACCCCAAATTCGATGACAGCGGACTTTTGAGTGCGGTGGTGACCAATGCCGAAAATGGCGCGCTGCTGATGGTTGGATATATGGATCAGGAAGCGCTTGATGCGACACTCGCGACCGGCAAGGTGCATTTTCACTCTCGCAGCCGAGATCGGCTATGGATGAAAGGTGAAAGTAGTGGGCATTTTCTCAACCTTGTCGAAATATTGGTCGATTGCGATCAGGATGCGTTGCTGATCAAGGCAAAGCCTGACGGTCCCACCTGCCACACCGGAGCACAAAGCTGCTTTTATCGCCGGCTTGTCGATGGAAAATTGGTACCTGCTTGATGCGGTGGAACGCCATTTTTGTATGTCTGGTGTTGTCCGGTTGCGGGCAGGATGGAAGCGGAACGGTATTTTCTTCTGATTCGTCTGCAGAACTGGATCGCCAGGCAATAGCCAAGGACCTGTTACCAGATCCCGAAACGCTCAACATGGCGGGACGCTATGAGCGGCGCAGCGAATTGGGAACCGATAAATTTTGCGCGACGAAAAATGGCAGTCAACACGATATCGGAATTCTTGCGGTATTTGGGCCAGAGAGCAAATGTGAGGCGCAAGGCTCGGCAACAGCGGATAGCAGCCATATCCGAATCACTTTGAAGGGGAAGGAAAGCTGCAGTTTCACTGCCGAATTTGACGGTGTTGCTTTGCGAATTCCGGGAACACTGGATTCGGGGTGTTCGAGCTATTGCTCGCCGCGCGCCAGCCTGAGTGGAACGAGCTATTATTTTGTCGAACAGGGCGACGTCAACGCCAGAAAAGCGTTGGGACGTGATTTCGAAAAGCTGTGTCCCTGACCGGTTGTCAGCCGGGGACGACGATACAGGCCTGATTGCTCGCGCGAACTTTTACGCACATCGCCTCGGCTGAATTGCGCGAAGAGAAGGGGCCTGCTTGCAGTCGGGTCACCTTGCCCGCCGCCCGCAAATAAGGGGTCAAAGCGCCAAGCTCGGACACTTTGCCTTCCAGGCTGTTCCATAGGTTCTTGGCGTTCGCTTCATTGCCAAAGGCGCCAAGCTGGATGCGCCAGCCCGAACCGCTTGCGACTGGCGCTGGGGCGGGCGTTTTAGGCTTGGGAGCGGTAACGACCGGAGGGACCGTTGTTCCGCCATCCACCGCTGGATAGGTGGGGCCAGTGATGACTGGAGGAGACTGCGGCACCGACGGCGGAACTGCAATCGGCTTCACGACTTTGGGTGGGGGTGATGTGTTGATCGGAAAGCCCGAAACCTGTTGTGCGCGGATCTGGCCTGATTTTTTTTCCAGCTCTGCAGCCAGAACCATTGCCTGCTGGCGCTGATCGAGCGGGATATACTGATCCATCTGGGCAAGGCTGCGCGATGCTGGCGCAAGTCCTGCTGCAGAAGAACGGGTCATCAACGCATAGGCGCGCACCCAATCTTTTGTGATGTTGGTGCCGTTAAACAACTCGGTCGCCAGCAAATATTGTGAACGGGGATCGCCCCGGTCTGCCGATACCTGAAGGTAGGGCAATGCCTCACCCACTTTGCCCTGATAATGGAGTAAGTGGCCAAGGCTGTCGGCTGCCTGCAAATGCCCCTTGCCAGCGGCTTTGCGGTACCAGTCGCTGGCGACATTCAAATCCTGTTTGACCCCACGGCCAAGTTTATAGGCTTGTCCCATATTGAATTGTGCATCTGCATCGCCCTTGATCGCCGCTTCACGCCATTGCTTGACGGCGGCTTCATATTCGCCACGGCTCCACGCATCGACGCCTGATTTGACATCTGCAATTGCGGGTGCGGCGACAGCGGTTAAGGCTAGAGCGGCCAGAATTCCTGACGAGAATGAGCTCAGTCGGCGCACGATCAATACTCCCAATAGAAGAAACACATCTGCTTTAGCGCGGTAAAACTGCAAAATGGTAAATGCACATACTGAATGATTTAACCAGAGCTTTCTACAGTCTGCACGTTTTTGAGCGACTTGCAATTGCTGGCTTTCTCGCTTGCCGATTGAGTGGCGGGTGGCACCAAAAGGCCGGATGTCGTTAACTACTTTTTAGCCCTGTTCTGTCACACCCCCTTCAAACGGCTCGTAAAAAGGGGATTAATGTGAGGGTTCTCGCATTGGCATCACAAAAAGGTGGATCTGGCAAAACTACATTGTCGGGGCATCTGGCTGTACAAGCGCAACTGTCGGGTTCCGGCCCGGTTGTGCTCATCGACATCGATCCGCAAGGGTCGTTGGCCGATTGGTGGAACGAACGCGAAGCCGATCTTCCGGCTTTTGCCCAGACAACAGTAGCCCGCCTTGCGGCTGATCTTGCGGTTTTGCGTCAGCAGGGCTTCAAACTGGCCGTTATCGACACGCCACCGGCAATTACTATGGCCATTCAAAGCGTGATTTCAGTTTCAGAACTTATCGTCGTTCCAACCCGTCCGAGTCCGCATGACTTGCGTGCAGTCGGGGCAACGGTTGATTTGTGCGAACGTGCTGGCAAGCCGCTGATTTTCGTAGTCAACGCTGCCACGCCCAAAGCAAAAATCACTTCGGAAGCCGCTGTCGCCTTGTCACAACACGGCACGGTCGCGCCGATTACGCTTCACCACCGCACTGATTTCGCAGCATCGATGATTGACGGACGCACCGTTATGGAAGTCGATCCTGAAGGTCGTTCAGCAAACGAAGTCCGCCAGTTGTGGGCTTATATTTCCGATCGGCTCGAAAAGAACTTTCGCCGCACTGTGTTCAGCGCACCCGCAGCCGTCAACCAGCAAGTCGCCGCCGCTCGCCCAATGGGCGGGTTTGGTCGGCGGGTCGTTGGGTGAACGTGATAGGGGGGCTGAACATGGCAGAAGCCAAACCAATCGCATCGCTTTCCTCAGGATTGCTCGCCCGCAAAGGCGCTGCTCGCCCGGCCATGCGCCGACCTGCATTCAGTCAAGATGGCGTTGCCGCAGCCGTGGGTCATGATGATCTGGGGTGGAACGATATGGGATATGATGTCGATCCCGATCCCAACACACCGATGGATTATGATCACGAAGCTGGCTTCAACTCGTTGGCCAATGCCATTCCTGAATCCAAGCCTGAAGTCAAAATTCAGCAAGAACGCATTGCCGAACAACTGCATGTTCAGGCCGAAGAGATTGGCATTGCCGATCACGGGGCAGAACAGGTCGCGGCTGAAGTCGTTGAAATCACAAAAACCGCGCGGAAGATGCCCGTTACAAAAAGTGCACCTAAAGCGGCTGCAGGCAGCAAGGCAAAATCGGCCTTCACCCTGCGGATCGACGCCGAACGCCATCTGAAACTGCGTCTCGCTTGCGCTGTAAGCAACCGGTCGGCGCAGCAACTGGTTACGTCCGCTCTGGACGCATTCATCGATGCAATGCCTGAAATCTCGCAACTGGCATCGCAAATCCCGTCATCAAAAGCCGGAAGTGCATTTTGAAAATTGAGGTAATGGTCATGAAGAATTCTGCTTTCCTGAAACTGGCATTTTCGACTGTTGCCATCGCCGTGCCAACGGCTGGCTGCACACAATTTGGTATGGATGCCCCCTCAACCGCAGCTCGCGCAGAAAATGTGCAAGCCAAAAAGGCCAATGGCTGGGCGTTGAAGGCCGAAAAGCTGCTGGCAAAGGGAAAAGCCGATCAGGCGCTGACCTTTGCCGAAATGGCGGTCGAAGGCGATATGCGCAATCTCGAATATCGTGGCCTGCTCGCCCGTTCTTATGTCGCCAATGGCCGTTTCGCTTCAGCGGAACGCACGTTGATGGATGTGATGGAACTGGGTCAGGTCGATCCGCGCACCGTTGTCAGCCTTGCTTTGGCGCGGATTGCGCAAGGTAAGGTCGAATCCGCCATCTCTTTGGTAGAGGCGAATCGCGCTATCCTTCCAGCATCGGATTATGGCTTGGCACTGGCTCTGGCGGGTGATGCGAAACGCGCAATCGCCGTCCTTACCGATGCCATCCGGTCAGACAATGCCACCGCTCGTACCCGCCAGAATCTGGCTCTCGCCTTTGCGATGGACGGTCGTTGGCGTGAAGCACAGGTTATGGCGCTGCAGGATATGCCGCAGGAAACCGTGGATAACCATCTGGTCAAATGGGCCCAATATGCACGACCGGGTGCTTATACGGTACGCATCGCCGGTTTGCTTGGCGTGAACCCGGTCGAAGACGCTGGTCAGCCGGTCCGTCTTGCATTGAATAATGCCGTAGCCGCCGATGTGCAAATGGCGGCACTTGATCCGGTAACGGTTGCTTCGGCAGAGCCCGCCCCTGTTGACATCATCGCCGAACTGGCGGCAACCGGTCCCGTTCCGGGTGGCGAAAGCAATGTCGTGGTCGCTTCGGTCGATCCCAGCACCATGATTGAAGCCGAGCCTGCTCCACTGATCCGCGCGCCGGTTGGCCCGACGAAGGCTGCTCAGATGGAAAAGGTTGAAAAGCCAGTATCCAAACCCGTCAAACTGGCGCTTGCCGATGTTCCGGCTGTATCGTCTTCCAGATCGGTAAGTGGCTCGCATCTTGTGCAGCTTGGGGCCTTCTCATCGGCAGCCAATGCGCAGAAAGCATGGTCGGATCTGACTTCAAAGCACAGCGTGCTGAAGGGATTTTCGTCGGCTAGCTCAACGGTCACCGTAAAGGGCAAGAAATTTGTCCGCCTTGCGGCAATGGGCTTTGGCAATGCGCAATCTGCCAATGCAGTTTGCAGTCGGATCAAGTCATCGGGTGGCGTTTGCCTCGTCCGCAACATTTCGGGCGAAGCACAGCCGGTGCGGATGGCGCGGGCTAAGAGCGGCAAGAAACCGGTTCGGATCGCTGCGCGCTAAGCTATACAGAAATTCAAATGACGAAGGGCGGTGGATCAGAGGATCTGGCCGCCCTTCATCGTTTTGAGGACACGGCCCTGCACCGGCAATTTATCAAACGGAGTATTGCCCGCCAGCGCCGCCATTTTTTCGCTATCCACCTGCCACGGCGTGTCGGGGTCGATGAAAATCAGGTCAGCCTCATGACCGGGCGCGATTCGACCTGCGTTGAGATTTAGGATCTTCGCTGGATTGCCTGACAGCAGCTCGAATAACTTGCCCATGCTGATCACGCCATCGCGCACCAGATTGAGCGTCAAGGCGAGTAACGTCTCGGCTCCTGCCATTCCGGGTGCAGCATCGGCGAAGGGCAGGCGCTTGTCCTCGGGTCCACGCGGATCGTGGCCTGAAGCAATCACATCAATCGTGCCATCAGCGACTGCTGCAATACAGGCCAGCCGGTCGGTTTCGCCGCGCAGCGGCGGCGAAAGCCGCGCGAAGGTGCGAAAACCAATCAGTGCCGTGTCCGACAGGAACAGATGGGCAGGGGTGATGCCACAGGTGATTCGTGCGCCGCGTTGCTTTGCCAGCCGCACCAAATCCAGTCCGCGTTTGGTTGTCACCTGCCGGATGTGAAGGTGAGCGCCGCTTTCTGCGGCCAGCAACAGGTCGCGCTGGATCGCTAATTCTTCGGCGATTGGCGCGGCGCTGGGCAGGCCCAATATCGTCGCGTTAGTGCTGTTGGTGGCGACTGCTTTTCCTGCAAGGCCAGCATCCTCGGCATGCACAAACAGCGGCATGTCCAGCATTGCGCAATATTGCATCAACCGCAGCATAAGACCCGAATCATCGATCCAGCGCCGACCAGTAGCAACGCCCAGAGCGCCCGCTTGTTTCATAAGCGCGATTTCGGCCATGTGCTTGCCGTCGAGATCTTTGGTCGCTGCAGCCAGAGGGTGCACCCAGAAATCGGGTTTTCCCTTGCGCGCAGCAAAGCGGATTGTAGCCGGATCGTCGTGCACTGGTGACTGGTCGGGCATCAACGCGGCGCGGGTGATACCGCCGAAGCGGAATGCAGGCTTGTCAGTGGCAAACACGCCCAGATCGATAATCCCCGGTGCCACCACCAGATTTTCGGCGTCGATGGTTTCGGCAATGGGTTCGGCACGGCCAACTTCGGCGATCCGTTCGCCGATGATGTGGATGTGGCCGCTTTGGGGTTCGGCTTGTCCCGGCAACACCAGCCGCCCGTTCAGGATATTGACCCCGCTCATGCCCAGCCCTCCACGCCGCGTGCGTGCCGCGTCAATATGTCGAGACAAGCCATGCGCACCGCGACCCCCATTTCAACCTGTTCGGTGATGGCGGAGCGTTCAAGATCGTCGGCAATATGGCTGGCAATTTCAACGCCGCGGTTCATCGGGCCGGGGTGCATGACAAGCGCGTCGGGCTTTGCCAGCGCCAGCCTGCGCGAATCGAGGCCGTAGAGATGGTAATATTCACGTGGCGAGGCGATGAAATCGCCCTGCATCCGTTCATTTTGCAAGCGTAGCATCATCACGACGTCGCTACCTGGCAAGGCTTCGTCAAAATGCTGATAGGCGCGCACGCCAAAGCTTTCGACGCCGACAGGCATCAGGGCAGGGGGTGCCACCACGCGAACCTCTGCGCCCAGTGAGGCAAGGCAAAACATGTTGGAGCGGGCAACGCGACTGTGCAAAATGTCGCCGCAAATCGTGACTGCCAGTCCCTCGACGCGCCCTTTGCGCCGCTGGATCGTCAGTGCATCGAGCAAAGCTTGTGTAGGATGTTCGTGCGTGCCGTCACCGGCATTGAGCACTGGGCAATCAACTTTTTGCGAGATCAGATCAACCGCGCCCGAGCTGGCATGGCGGATAACAATCGCATCGGCGCGCATCGCGTTGAGCGTGACCGCAGTATCGATCAGAGTCTCACCCTTTTTGGTGCTCGATTGCGCGACATGCATGTTGACCACGTCGGCACCCAGCCGCTTTCCCGCAATCTCGAACGACAGCAAAGTCCTGGTGCTGTTCTCAAAAAAGGCGTTGATGATGGTCAGCCCGCGCAGCCGGTCATCGCGCTTTGCCGCACCCGAGCGGTTAAGAGCGACCCATTGCTCAGCCTCCGCCAGAATGAACTGGATTTCCCAGGGTTGCAGCCCCGCAATGCCCAGCAAATGCCGGTGCGGATAGGCTGCCGATCCAACAGGGAAGCGGTCAGGCGAAGCGATTTCGGACGATGTCATTAAAGGCAGTGCCTTAGGCGGGTTGGGCCTGATGATCAACCCACCAAAGCATCAATCGCACCCTGCAAAATATGCGCTGCCGCTGCATTGTCGATCCGCTCGGCTCGTTTGGCGCGGCTCAGGTCGGCTTCGATCATCACCCTTTCGGCGGCGACGGTTGACCAGCGTTCGTCCCACAACAGGATGGGCAGCCCAATATCCTCGATATTGCGCGCAAAGGCACGGCTCGATTGGCTGCGCGGGCTTTCACTGCCGTCCATGTTGATCGGCAAACCGATGACGATTCCGGCAGTCGGGCGGGTGGCAATCGCCGCCTCTAATTTCAGCTTGTCCTTGGAGAATTTGCTGCGAATGATGAGATCGGCGGGGGAGGCAAAACTCCAGCCTGCATCGCAAAAGGCAGTGCCAATGGTCTTGCTGCCGACATCCAGCCCTATCAGCACGCCGCCATTGGGCAGGACGACGCGGAATTCCGGTGCGCTTGTATAGATCAACGCGCGGTCAACCTGTTTCGGGGGGCTGCAACCGGTCGTGCCAGAAATTGCTGCACACGCCACAGCGCATCCGCGCGCACGTTTGACCAATAAAGCGGATAATCATAGACGTGGTAATTGTTGCCCGGCAGCACATAGGGGCCAAGTTCGGGCGGATCTCCGATCAACAGGAAGCCGCGATCGTCACAGCGCGCGGGAACCGCTGCCGGAATCAGTTCGCCGCTGGTCATGTCGATAGCGGGTTTCAGTGTTCCCAGATTCGCCTGAGCGTCAGCTTGAGCCGCAGCGCCACCATTCAGCGGATTGGTGCAAAGCATTTTGGTGTTAGCGCGCGATTCGCCATTGAAGCCTGTCGTGCGGTCGTAAACCTCTACGATACGGCCATATTCGGCAGGCTCGGCAAAGCTCTGCCAAGACATTATGCAGCCCACTTGATCAGGCGATGTGCAGGCAGGCAGTCCCATAGCTGCCAAATCGGTATCGATCGAAACCGGCCAGCCAACGACATAGGCGGCGACAATCCGCTTGGCGAGCGGAGTGCCAGCGATCCGGTCTTTCAGCAAATGAGTTAGGTGCAGCGCGCCTTGGCTATGCCCGGCCAAAATGATCGGCTGATCGGGTCGAACATTGGCAACGAAGGTGTCGAAGGCTAGCAATATGTCGCCATAGGCCGCGTTCAAGGCCTGTTGCCCCTCGGGCTTTTGCGTCAGGAAAGCGCCGATTGCGGCTTGGCGATAGCGCGGCGCCCAGATTTCGCCCGATGCGGCAAAGGGTGTCGCCAGTCCGCGCAGAAAAATCCGTGCCCGAGCATGCGATTGGGTGTCATCAAGCGGGGCGTTCCAATGGTCTTTCGCAAGGAACGAGGTCGGATGGATGAAAAAGGTTGCAGCTGGTCCCGGGGCCTCGATTGCAGGGGCGCCTTCGGGTTGCCAGCGAACCGGATTATTCTCCGCAACCTTGCCGCGCGCGAACCACATTTTGGGATCGTCATAGACATTGGTCGAAAGCGCCGCCTGCTTTTCAAATTTCGCCGTCGGCACAAAGGCGAATTCGGTGAGCTCTTTCTCATAGATCCGCACGACAAAGCCACCGGCGATCACCAGCATGATGATGGCAGCAACAAGGTAAAGGAATTTGCGGGCCACGTTTTCGATATCCGTTTAGACTGTTCTTTGGGCGGCGTTTAGCGAATTGGCAAAAAATAGCACCGGATATTTGAACGCTGGCTGAAAAGCACAGCTTTGGCAGTTGATGCTGCGACAGCACAATGCTAGCTGCCCCCTCATGTCAGTCGATAAAGATACCGTGAACAAGATCGCGCGGCTCTCCCGCATCGCGATCAGTGACGAAGAGGCCGAAAAGATGGTCGGGGAGCTGAACGGCATCCTCGCCTGGGTCGAGCAATTGGGTGAGGTGGACGTGTCAGGCGTTGAGCCGATGACCGCCGTTATCCCCAACCATTTGCGGCTGCGCGACGATGTCGTCACCGACGGCGATGTTCGTGACAAGGTGCTCGCCAATGCCCCTGCACGGGAAGGCATATTCTTTGGCGTGCCCAAGGTGATTGAGTGATGGTTGTGCAAATTTCCCTTACCGTTCGTGCTGAGCTTGTCGAAGCACGAGACCGCGCGCCCTATCGTCCTTCGACAGGCTCAGGACGAACGGAGATGGTAGTATGACCAATCTTACAAATTTGGGCGTTGCCGCCATCCGTTCGGGCGTAGCCTCCGGCGATTTCACCGCCGTCGAGGTCGCCGATGCCTTTAACGCCAATGTCGCTGCGGCGAAGGCATTGAACGCCTTCATCGTCGAAACCCCTGAAAAGGCGATCGAGGCTGCGAAAGCCGTCGATGCCGACCGCTCTGCTGGCAAGCCGCTTGGCAAAATGGCCGGCGTTCCGATTGGTATGAAGGACCTGTTCTGCACAGAGGGCGTGCAGACAACGGCGGCCAGTCACATATTGGAAGGCTTTGTCCCGCAATATGAATCGACCGTTTCGGGCAAGCTGTGGGCCGCGGGGGCAGGGATGCTGGGCAAGCTCAATATGGACCAGTTCGCGATGGGATCGTCCAACGAGACCAGCTATTTCGGCAATGTGATTTCGCCATGGCGGCGCAACGATGGCAGCAATGCCGCCTTGGCACCCGGTGGCTCTTCCGGGGGTTCTTCGTCGGCAATTGCGGCACGACTGTGCCCGGCGGCAACGGGTACCGACACCGGCGGTTCAATCCGCCAGCCTGCGGCCTTTGTTGGCATTAGCGGCATCAAGCCTACCTATGGCCGTTGCTCGCGCTGGGGCATTGTCGCGTTCGCCAGCTCGCTCGATCAGGCAGGACCGATGGCGCGCGACGTGCGCGATTGTGCGATCATGCTCGAGGCGATGGCGGGTTTTGATCCCAAGGATTCAACCTCGCTCGACCTGCCTGTGCCCGAATGGGAGGCGGGGCTGAACAGCGATCTGCGCGGCAAAAAGGTCGGCATTCCCAAGGAATATCGCCTTGATGGTATCGATGAAGATATCGCCGCAATGTGGGACAATGGCATCGCCTGGCTGAAGGATGCGGGCGCGGAGATCGTCGAGATCAGCCTGCCGCACACCAAATATGCGCTGCCAGCCTATTACATCATCGCGCCAGCAGAGGCTTCGTCGAACCTCGCGCGCTATGATGGCGTGCGCTACGGCCTGCGCGACCTGCCTGATGGGGCAGGGCTGCAAGACATGTACGCCGCTACCCGCGCCGCCGGTTTCGGTGCCGAAGTCCGCCGCCGCATCATGATCGGCACCTATGTGCTCAGCGCCGGTTTCTACGACGCTTATTACACGCAGGCACAAAAGGTCCGCGCGTTGATCGCCCGCGATTTTGAGAATGCGTGGAAGCAATGCGACCTGATCCTCGCCCCAACCGCGCCGAGTGCTGCTTTTGGGTTGGGCGAAAAGACCAGCGATCCGCTGTCGATGTATCTCAACGACGTGTTCGCTGTGCCTGCCTCACTCGCAGGCTTGCCCGCCATGTCGGTGCCCGGCGGCATCGACAAACAGGGCCTACCGCTAGGCTTGCAGATCGTCGGCAAGGCGCTGGATGAGCAGGGCGTGTTGAACGCAGGTCTGGCGATTGAGGAACGGGCTGGATTTACAGCTGAGGCGGAGAAGTGGTGGTGAAACTACGCCAAACCTTCTTGGTCGGACTTGCCAGCTGTCTGGCGATGCATCCAACGTCTGTATCCGCGAAGTCAATAAATTTGGCATTCGACTGCGTTTCACCCGAGGATCCGATAGCGCGAACCTCGACCGATGAGATGGTAGGTTGGATGTCGAGCTACAGCGCGGCTTGGAACCCTGATTATGCGTTCTCGATCGGCGGCACCGGCGCAATGGGACGGTTGTTTGCCCCAAACGGACGACTGATTCATCCTGCAGAATTGGCTTCAGGCGTATCGCGTTCGCCGAGCTTCACAGGAAAGAAGAAGAAAAGGGTGGAGCTTGGCTTCAGCGATAGCCAAGCTGGGGACGGCAATTCATACACTTCTCAATTATCGAAATTGCTGGAGACTAAAGTCACTGGTTGTGATTCTGACGCCTATTTCGTGAAGGCGGGCGGAATGATGTGCGGCAGCAATCCGGTTTTCATCGTCAAGGACGTGAAAGATCCCGGTCGGTCCATGCCTGCGGGTTTCTCAATCGGGACTGGCGGGTTCATGATGCTCTTTTGTTCGAATGGCAGAGCAACCGCTGTTGATCCTAGGAAGGTTTTGACGACTTCCGCTGTTTATGGTCTCTTCGCCGTCGAACGCGATGAGTTGATTACGCGTGCAGACGACGATCCATTGGCTGCTTTTCGACTCTATCAATATTATTGGTTGTCCGCGCGAGAACCTAAATCGGCCTTGGTGTGGCTAGAGAAGGCTGCTGCGCTCGAGATGGATGTCGCAAAGTTCAACCTTGCCTATGAGCTATACGAAGCAGGTGGGGCTGAAAACCAATCCAAGGCAGAGGCTTTGTCGGCAGAACTGGTTACAAAAGGCTTTGCCGGTCCCGATCTCCGCACAGCATATGTTGGAAAATGAAATGAGCGATTACCGCATCCAGGGCATGACAGGCGAATGGGAGGTCGTGATTGGCCTTGAGGTCCATGCGCAGGTCACATCGAACGCCAAGCTCTTTTCAGGCGCGTCCGCCGCTTATGGTGGAGAGCCGAACAGCCATGTGAGCCTCGTCGATGCCGCTATGCCCGGCATGCTGCCGGTACCCAACCGCGAATGCATCCGTCAGGCGGTGCGCACCGGCATGGCAATCAACGCGCAGATCAACCGTTACTCGCGGTTTGACCGCAAAAATTATTTCTACGCCGATTTGCCGCAAGGCTACCAGATTTCGCAGCTCTATCACCCGATTGTGGGCGAGGGTGCAATCGAGGTCATTCTTGACGAGAAAGACGCCGACTCCCCGCGCAAAACCATCGGCATTGAGCGCATCCATGTGGAGCAAGATGCGGGCAAGTTGATGCACGATCAGCATCCGACCATGTCCTATGTTGACCTGAACCGCTGCGGCGTGGCGCTGATGGAAATCGTATCGCGTCCTGATATGCGTTCACCTGCCGAGGCAGGGGCTTATGTCAAAAAGCTGCGTTCAATTCTGCGCTATGTCGGCTCGTGCGACGGCAATATGGAGGAAGGCTCAATGCGCGCCGACGTCAATGTCAGCGTGCGCAAGCCGGGTGCCGAATATGGCACGCGGACCGAAACCAAGAATGTGAACTCGATCCGCTTTGTCATGCAAACCATCGAAGTCGAGGCGCGGCGACAGGTTGATCTGATCGAGGATGGCGGCACCGTGGTGCAGGAAACCCGGCTGTTCGATCCCAACAAGATGGAAACGCGGTCGATGCGCAGCAAAGAAGACGCGCATGATTACCGCTATTTCCCCGATCCCGACCTGTTGCCGCTCGAACTCGACGATGCGTTTCTGGAAGAGTGCAAATCGTCGCTCCCCGAATTGCCCGATGCCAAACGTGCGCGCTATGAAAACGAACTCGGTTTGTCTGCTTACAACGCTGCGGTCCTGACCGCCGAAGCCGAAACCGCCTTCTGGTTCGAAGACCTACTAGCGGCTGGCGCCGAACCAAAGCAGGCGTCGAACTGGCTGCTCTCGGAGCTATTAGGCTATTTGAATAAGGTTGGGCGTCCTATCGAGTTAAGCCCCGTCACTCCATCACAAGCTGCGGAACTGCTAAATTCAATCAAAAACGGGACCATTTCTAATACGATGGGGAAACAGGTTTTTGAAGCGATGGTGGAAAATGGCCTCGGCGCAGAAGAGATAATCCGTCAGAGAGGGTTGGCCCAAGTTAGCGATACTGGCGAAATCGAAGTTGTCATTGCAAGAATCCTCGCCAACAATCCCGGCCAACTCGAACAATATCGCGCGGGCAAGGAACAGCTTTTCGGTTTCTTCGTCGGCCAGACAATGAAGGCGATGCAAGGCAAGGCCAATCCGGGTGTCGTCAACGATCTGCTCAAAAAGGCGCTGGCTAGCGGTTGATCGCGTTAAAATCCGGCAAAGACACATTTACATCGGCTTTGCGCGATTTCGCGTGCTTGAATGCGCTGATTTGCCTATGATTTGCCGAATACACATATTCTGCGATCGGGAGGTTGGGTGATCGGTTCCAAAATGCGCTGGCTGATGCTGCTTTTGCTGGGGATGCAACTGCCTCAGCTTGCCGTCGCCCAGCGCAAATTTCCGACCGAAAAGAGCGCAATTCGCGACGGATTTCTTTTCGCCACCGGGGAGCCGGTTCGCATCGCGGTATTTCCACCCGATTCCGAAGTGTCCGAAACGAATGCGGCCGGCATGGCTTTGCCTGATGCCAAAGCGACTGACGCTGCCCGTGTTGCGCTGATCCAATCATTGCAAACCGACCCGTCATTCCCCCATGCAAAGTGGGTAGTGATCGAACCCAAAGCTGCTGAAGCCTTGCCCGCGCTTGCAAGTCAGCGCGCGCTTTTTCAATTGGTGGTCGACGCTGCGATCCGGCACCGCTTGTTTGCAACCGAGCCGCTGCCTTCGAAGCAGGGGCAATTCCAATGGTCGTTGGGCAAGGGTATGAGCGACTATATCGCCCAAACCAATGCGACATACGGTTTGTTCATTTATACGAGGGATAGTCGAAACTCTGCTGGAAAGACGGCGATGCAAGCGCTTGCCACCGCACTTGGCAATCGTGCCGAACGCGGAAAGCATATGGGCTATGCAGGGCTTGTTGATCTGAAAAGCGGGGAGTTGGTCTGGTTGAATGTGAACCTGAAAATGTCCCCCGATTTGGAAACCGGCGCGGGTGCGAATCTGCGCTTGAAGCAATTGTTGCGCGGGTTTCCTGCTACCAACTCCGGGCAGGGCAAATGAAGGCTTTGCTGAAACTTCTCTCGGCTTCACTGGCGCTTCAAGTTGCGGTGGCGACACCGGCTGCAGCGCAAGCCAGCGGTAGCGCCCAAAAATATCAGCCGATCAATGATGACGAGCGCAACCTGTGGCGCACCATGGACGAATATGAAGGCAATATCCGCCATTCGCCCTTGCTGATCGCCGATGCAGAATTGAACGACTATGTCCGTTCTGTCTTGTGCCGAGCAGTCGGTGCTGAAAAATGCAGCGCGGTCCGCATCTATATTCTACGCACCCCGCAATTCAACGCGGCCATGGCGCCCAATGGCATGATGGTGGTGTGGAGCGGTCTGTTGCTGCGGACGCGCAACGAGGCTGAATTGGCCACGGTATTGGCACACGAATTTGCCCATTTTGAAAAGCGCCATTCGCTGCAGAAATTTCGCGATGTTCGTGCGAAAACCGATGCGATTGCCTGGCTGGGCTTTGTCCCGGGCGGTGCCTTCGCGCAAATCGGTCTGTTTACCTCGGTCTTTGCCTTTAGCCGCGACATGGAGCGTGAGGCCGACTTTCAGGCGGTGCAGTCGCTGGTCAACGGCGGCTATGATCCGCAGTCAGCGTCAGAGATTTGGAGACATTTTCTGGCCGAGCGTAAAGCGTCTGCGGCATCCGGGAAAATTAAGTTTGACGGCGACATTCAAACCAACATGTTTTCGTCGCACCCCGGGATTTCCGAAAGGCTCGAATATCTGAGCGCTTCTGCAACACGGCTTACGCGGCCGAATTTGGAAACGGGACGGACCGATTATCAAAAGGCGATGGCGCGCTGGCTGCCGCTATTTGTCGATGATCAGATCAAATTGAACGACTTTGGCGGATCGGAATTTCTGATCAAATCATTGGCGGGCACAAAATGGAGCGGTGCGTCATATCATGCGATGGCGGAACTGTTCCGATATCGGGCAAAGGATGGGGATTACGCGCTAGCCGCGAAATATTACCGGCATGCCGTTGCCACGGATCCTGCGCTTGCCGAAAGTTGGCGCGGACTGGGTTTAAGCCTGATGCGCACGGCCAATCGACCCGAAGGGATCAAGGCGATCCGGAAATATCTCGAACTGCGTCCGCAGGCTTCGGACGCGGCGCTTTTGGCGGATATGGTGGGGAGCGAAAATTGAAATTTGCGTTGATCGCGATGGCTATAATAGCAGCGTTGCTGATGGCTGCACCGTCCTATGCCGAATGGCGAGCTGTACCGGCGGACGAGTCGATCAAGGTGGCGCAGGATAAGATTGAAGTCGTGCCCAACATGGAGTGGAACCGGTCGACCGCAAGTTCCGCAAAATTTGGTGAAACCTGGACGGCGGACGGAGTCGCGCTCAACGAACTGACCTTTTTTGCCGCGGTAGAGGAGGGGGATACTCTTTACTGGAACAGGATCTTTGGCAGTGATAAACTGCCAGTGTTCAAATCGGATATGTTGTTGCCGGAAATTCCCGAGCTTTTTGAAAAGTCGAACAGGCTTTTGCTCGATACTCCCGTGTTCACGATCGAAAAGGTCGAAGCAGATCGCTTGTCGGGCTATCCAGCAGTCCGTTTCTCCTATCGCTATGCTGTTCCTGACGATTTGCTAGAGCGTCGCGGGGAGGCGGTTGGTGCGATTGCAAATGGCAAGCTGTACCTTGTGAATTTCGTCGCTCCTTCGCTTCACTATTTTGAACATTATCTGCCGTCAGTGCGGAAACTTTTCGGTTCAGTGAAGCTGCTCGATACAAAAACGGAAACCGACGATTGACGCGATTTTGGATCAATCTTTATAACCCGACCACGCAAGCCGCTTCGGCGCTTGCTCTTGGCGGGCTTTGCCGTTAGAGGCTCCCGACCCACGGCCAAAGCAGGTGTGGCAATGCGGGCGTGGCGGAATTGGTAGACGCGCTGGTTTTAGGTACCAGTATCGAAAGATGTGGGGGTTCGAGTCCCTTCGCCCGCACCATTCCGCACTTAGCCCGATTGCCTGCAAAACCGGATTTTTAGACTATCAGCACCAGTCGGTGCGCAATGAGGATCAGAGTTCAGACGATGCAAGCGCAAGAAACGCAAAATGAAGGGCTGAAACGAGCCTACCGCCTTACCATTACGGCCAGCGATGTTGAAACGCGCATCGATTCGGAGGTGAAGAAAATCGCCCCGCAGGTCCGTATGCCCGGCTTCCGTCCTGGCAAGGTCCCTGCAAACCTCGTAAAGAAAATGCACAAGGACAGCTTGCTTCAGGAAGCGCTGAACAGCTCGATCCAGGAAGGTGTGCAAAAAACGATTTCGGACAACAAGCTGCGTCCCGCGACCCAGCCCCATGTTCACCTGAACGACGATTATGCTCCCGGCAAGGATGCGGTCGTCGACTTCCATTTCGAAATCCTTCCTGAAATCAAAGCTCCCGAAGTTGCCGGGCTCAAGCTCGAACGCCTCACCGTTGAAGCGGAAGGCGAAGAAATTGATGCGGCAATCGCCCGTTTGGCCGAGAACCACAAAAATTTCGAGGCTGCGGCAAAGAGCCACAAAGCTGCCAAGGGTGACGTCGTGGTCATCGACTTTGAAGGCAAGGTCGATGGCGTGCCGTTTGATGGCGGCAAAGGCGAAGCCATGTCGGTCGAAATCGGTTCGGGCCAGCTGATCCCCGGATTTGAAGACCAGTTGATCGGCGTGAAAGCCAATGACAGCAAGGTTTTGAACGTCACCTTCCCCGACGATTATGGCGCCAAGGATCTCGCAGGAAAGGCTGCGACCTTTGACATTGTCGTTGGCGAAGTCCGGACTTTGGCTGAAACCAAGCTGGACGACAGCCTGGCTACTGCTTTCGGGCTCGAAAGCATCGACAAACTGCGCGAACTGATGAAGGTTCAGGTCGAGCAGGAACTGAATGGCCTGACCCGCACTCATATGAAGCGCCAATTGCTCGATACGCTGGCTGCCGACCATGATTTCGAAGTTCCGCCCTCAATGGTCGAAGCAGAATTCGAACAGATTTGGGCCCAGCTCGAGCAGGAAGCCGCACGCGAGGAGGATCCCGAAGCTGCACGCAAGGAAATGGAAAGTGAGCGCGACGAATATCGCGATATCGCTGTCCGCCGCGTCCGCCTGGGCCTGCTGCTCTCTGAAATCGGCCAATCCAATGGTGTCGAAGTCAGCAGTCAGGAAATGAACATGCTGGTGCAGCAGGCTGCCCAGCAATATCGTCCCGAAGACCGGCAGCGCTTTGTGCAATATCTGCAGGAAAACCCGATGGCTGCAGCGCAGTTGCGTGCGCCTTTGTTCGAAGACAAAGTTGTGGATTTCCTGTTCGATAAGGCAGAAATCTCTGATCGCGCCGTGAAGCGTGCCGAGCTCGAAGCGGCAATCGAAGCCGAGCCTGAGGCAAAACCTGCCAAGAAAGCGCCGGCGAAGAAGGCTACTGCAAAGAAGGATGCGGCCAAAGACGGGGCTGAAGCGGAAAAACCCGAAAAAAAGGCAGCGCCAAAAAAGGAAGCTGCTGAAAAGAAGCCTGCTGCCAAAAAGGCAGCGGCGAAGAAATAAATTTGCCTTTTTGAATTGCTATTGGGGGTCGCCGGAGTTCAAGCCTCGGCGGCCCTCATTGCTTTGATACTGTTGCTACATTGCCACTATCGCGCGGAATTTCATTGGTTTTGTTTCAGGTCAATTGACTGCCAGCGCGCGGCGTTCTAATCTGAACCCATCGTAACTACCGGCTGATCCATCGGGATCAAGCGTCGGAGTTTTTAGGAGATACAAAATGAAAAAGTCATCCTTTCCCATTCGCGCTGCCTTGCTGACTTCGATCAGTTTCGGTGCGCTGGTTTCTGCGCCAGCAGCATTCGCGCAAGAAGCGCCTGCCGATGAAACAGCGGTTGCCGAAGAAGCTGTTTATGACGACGAGATCGTTGTTACCGCAACCCGACGTGAACAGGCCGCGCAAGACGTCCCGCTTTCGGTAAACGTTGTCGCTGGCGAGCAATTGGCCAATGCAGGTGTTGTCGACATTCGCGGCATTCAGCAACTCGCGCCTTCGCTCAAGACAACAACGGGGCAATCGGCGGCCACTGGCGCGGTGCTGACCATTCGCGGTATCGGCACCGCAGGCGACAACCCCGGATTTGAACCTGCCGTGGGCGTATTCATCGACGGCGTTTTCCGTGCGCGCGCAGGTGTCGCCCTTGCCGAATTGCCTCCGATTGACCGTGTTGAAGTTCTGCGTGGACCGCAGGGCACGCTTTTTGGCCGTAATACATCCGCTGGCGCGCTGAGCATCTCGACCGCCAAGCCCAAGTTTGAACTCGGTGGTTATGTTGAGGCAAGCTATGGCAATTATGACGAAATCGAAGTCAAAGCAGGCGTTACTGGCCCCGTTTCAGAACTGATCGCGCTTCGCCTCGATGGCGGCTATCACAAGCGCGACGGCTATATCACCGACGTAAACAGCGGCAATGATCTGAACAATGTTAATCGCTGGTTTGCTCGCGGTCAGGCTTTGTTCGAAAACGACACTATCAGCTTTCGCTTGATCGCCGATATCGCCAAAACAGACGAAGAATGCTGCGGTGCAGTCAACACCGGAAGTGGTCTGGTGTTGCCGCCCACGGATACCAATTCCGCTATTGCTCGCATTGCGGTTGGTGCGATTAACGCAGCAGCAGCTACTCCCGCACTTGGCGGCGCGGCTGGACGTATTGGCATTCCGCTTCCTTATGAGCGCGGAAGCCGCTTGATGGCTGTCACTCCGGGGCGGTCGCTGACCGAACAGGTTGATGAATGGGGCATCTCCGGCGAATTGAATTGGGATTTCGGCAGCGCAACGCTGACGTCGATCACAGCCTATCGTGACTGGAAGGCACTGCGTGATCAGGACATCGACTTTTCGGGTATCGATCGCGCCTATCGCGATGATTATCGTACCAGCATGAAAGACTTCACGCAGGAATTGCGCCTGCAAGGGTCGGCACTAGATGACAAACTCGACTGGCTCGTCGGCGGTTTCTATATGAATGAAACGTTGAAACTGCACGATACGGTTCGTTTTGGTGCCCAAGGCAATTTCTATGTTGATTCGATCGTCAACGGATTGACCCGTAGTTTGGCTTTGCCGACAGGTATGCAATTGCACGGTACATTGGGGGCGGGCGTTCCGCTGTTCGGCCAGGTTGCACTTGCGACCAACCCGACTTTGCTGGCGGCCGCGCTTAGCAGTCCACCATTGTTCGCACTGTTCAACAGCCCCGTTCCCAGCAATGCGAATGGCGCAGGACAGGTTGCTGATGATTATCGCGTCAAGACTGAAGCCATCGCGCTTTTCACGCATAACATCATCAATTTCAGCGATAATCTGTCGTTGACCTTGGGGCTGCGCTACAATCACGAAAAGAAGAATATCGATACCAATCTGAATTCTTCGGTTGCGGCCTGTGCTTTCTGGAACAATCCGTCAACGGCGCCTTATCGCTCGGCCATGCAGACTGCCGGTCTGTTCGGGCTGGCGCATTTGCTGACCTGTAATCCAACCGTTAACAGCGAATTCAATGGTGTACGTTCCGACAAGCGTTCAGAAAATGAATTCACTGGAACCGCACGTCTTTCGTTCAAGGCCAGCGACGATGTGCTGATCTATGGCGGTTATGATCGTGGCTATAAGTCAGGTGGTTATAACCTCGACCGTGGCAGCTTCGACAGCGTATTGCTGGGTGGCGACGGCGCGCAGTTGACCGATCTGGAATTCGGCAATGAAAGCGTTGATGCATATGAAATCGGCATGAAAACGAACTTCTCTCGCCAGTTCCAGTTCAACGCATCGCTTTTCCATCAGAATTTCAAGGGTTATCAGAACAACCGTTTTGAAGGGAACAGCTTCGTTGTCCGCAACTTTGCCAAAGTCATTTCAAAGGGTTTGGAACTCGAAAGCATCGTGCGTCCGCATCCTGATCTCGCGATCAATATGGGCTATACCTATCTGAAGACCAAAGTGACAGACCCGCTTGCCGGGACCGATAATGGCCGCGGTCTGACCAACCAGCCGAAGCATTCGATCACCGGTGCCGTCACCTGGACCCCGCAGATCAGCGATGGCGTTGGTGGTCTTGTCCACGTTGACTGGCGCTACAACAGCGATGTCGTTTCGATGAATGATCCGCTCGCGCGGGCATTTGTCGGCAATGACGGCTTTGGCATCGTGAACCTGCGTGCTGGTGTGAATTTTGGTGACGGTCGCTATTCGATCGAAGGTTATGTCGAAAATCTGTTCGACACCTATTACAACATCACGTCATTCCCGGTTCCGGAACAGGGGAACAGCTTTGTTGTCTATCCCTCTCCGCCGCGTTTCTATGGCGTGAAGGTCGGCGTGAAGTTCTGATCCTACAAAAAACATAATGAAAAGGGCTCCGGCAGCGATGTCGGAGCCCTTTTTCGTTTTGAGCATCAGGGAAAGAGGTTACATGCCCAGTGCCTTCTTTACACCTGCGCCATAGGCCGGATCGCACTTGGTACAGTTGTCGATGTGCCGCTGCTTAATGAAGTCGGGTGCATCTCCCATGGCTGCAGCGGTGTTGCCGAACAATGCCTGTTGCTGAACGGGTGTCATCAGCTGGAAAAGCGCGCGGGGCTGGCTGAAATAGTCATCGTCGTCTTCGCGGAAGTTCCAATGATCGGCATTGCCTGAGATTTTGAGCGGTGGTTCGCGAAACTCAGGCTGTTCCTGCCACTGACCAAAGCTGTTCGGTTCATAGTGCAACGTACCGCCATAGTTGGCATCGACGCGCCCCTGGCCATCGCGGTGGTTGCTGAATACCGGGCATCGAGCCGCGTTGACGGGTATCTGCTGGTAGTTGACGCCAAGCCGGTAGCGCTGCGCATCGGCATAGTTGATAAGGCGCGCTTGCAGCATCTTGTCGGGAGAAACGCTGATGCCCGGCACCAGATTGCTTGGCGCAAAGGCGGATTGCTCGACGTCGATGAAGAAATTCTCTGGATTGCGATTTAACTCAAACTCGCCAACCTCAATCAACGGATAGTCGGCCTTTGGCCAGATTTTGGTGAGGTCGAACGGGTGATAGGGCACCTTTTCCGCGTCCGCCTCTGGCATGATCTGGACGCACATTTTCCATTTGGGGAAGTCACCACGTTCGATTGCATCGAACAGATCGCGCTGATTGGATTCGCGATCCTTGCCGACGATCGCTGCCGCTTCATCGTCGGTCAGATTTTCAATGCCTTGTTGGGTGATGAAGTGAAATTTCACCCAGAAACGCTCATTGTCGGCATTGATGAAACTGTAAGTGTGGCTGCCAAAGCCGTGCATGTGGCGATAGCTTTTGGGGATGCCGCGATCCGACATGACTATTGTAACCTGGTGCAGCGCTTCTGGAAGCAAGGTCCAGAAATCCCAATTATAGGTTGCACTGCGCAGGTTTGTTTTCGGATCGCGTTTCACCGCCTTGTTTAGGTCAGGGAATTTCCTAGGGTCGCGCAGGAAGAAGACAGGCGTGTTGTTGCCAACCATGTCCCAATTGCCTTCCTCGGTATAGAATTTGAGCGCAAAGCCACGAATGTCGCGTTCGGCATCGGCTGCTCCGCGTTCGCCAGCCACAGTCGTGAAGCGGGCGAACAGTTCGGTCTTTTTTCCGACCTCGGACAGAAATTTTGCACGCGTATATTTGCTGATGTCGTTGGTGACAGTGAACACACCAAATGCTCCAGAGCCCTTGGCATGCATGCGCCGTTCGGGAATGACTTCACGGACGAAATTGGCGAGCTTTTCGTTGAGCCAAACATCCTGAGCCAATAACGGCCCACGGGCGCCGGCGGTAAGGCTGTTTTGATTGTCCGACACCGGTGCGCCAAAGGCCGTGGTCAGGTGGGTTGCGGGGCATTTTGCATCTGCCATAATTCGTCTCCTTGATTAATAGGCTCAGGATACGACGGCGCTTGAAAAGCAGCAAAGCGATTAAATGATGCACTATCATCGATCTGATCGATTAACACATCCTAACTTCGAAGGGGAAAGTCGGGACTGTCGTGAAGCTAAACTCGGCGCAAATTGCGTGATTGTTTGCCTCTATGCACCCGCCCTTAACCTTTTCCCGCTTGAAACTTCGGCAATCGACGCCGATGTAGGGTGTCAAACAACACTAAAATAAACAGAGGTAATCAATGTACGATCCGATCCGCGATCCCCTTCAGGCTCTTGTCCCCGTCGTTATTGAACAATCCAACCGGGGCGAACGGAGTTGGGACATTTTCTCACGCCTGCTGCGTGAACGGATCATCTTCGTTACTGGTGAAGTAGAGGATAATATGGCGGCGGTCATTACCGCGCAGCTGCTGTTCCTCGAATCCGATAATCCGAAGAAGGATATCTGGATGTATATCAACTCGCCGGGCGGGGTGGTGACGGCCGGCATGGCGATCCACGATACCATGCAATATATCCGCCCACGGGTTGGCACAGTCTGCATTGGGCAGGCAGCATCGATGGGCAGCTTCCTGCTTGCCGCTGGTGAGCCCGGTATGCGCGTTGCGCTGACCAACAGCCGGATCATGGTACACCAGCCATCTGGCGGTGCGCGCGGTATGGCGTCGGATATCCAGATCCAGGCCAATGAAATTTTGCGCATTCGCAAGCGGATGAACGATCTCTACGCAAAATACACCGGAAAGCCCCTTAAGGAGATCGAGAAGGCGATGGATCGCGACACTTTTCTCGAAGCAGATGAAGCCAAGGCATTTGGCATAGTTGACGAAGTGTTTGAAAAGCGGCCAACCTCTGCCGAGTCTGAGGGGTAACTGATTACTCGGATATTGTAGCGAAGCGATACGCTTTGACCGTTAAGCAAATGCAGGGCTTTTTCGGCTATTGCGAAATTGTGACGCGGCTTTAGATTGGCGGGTCAGGCATTTGCTTTGGGTAAGTGCCACGAACAGGATTTTTTATGACCAAGTTGAGCGGCTCTGACACCAAGAGCACATTATATTGCTCCTTCTGCGGGAAGTCGCAGCACGAAGTCCGCAAGCTGATTGCCGGACCGACGGTGTTTATCTGCGACGAATGCGTCGACCTGTGCAATGACATCATCCGCGAAGAAACAAAGGGCACGCTCACCGGCAAAAAAGATGGCGATGTTCCCACGCCGCAGGAAATCTGCGATGTGCTCGACGATTATGTCATCGGCCAGTTTCAGGCGAAGCGAGTGCTTTCGGTAGCCGTGCACAACCACTATAAACGGTTGAACCATGCTCAGAAGAACAACGATGTCGAACTCGCAAAGTCGAACATCCTCCTGGTCGGACCAACAGGCTGCGGCAAGACCTTGCTTGCGCAAACCCTCGCCAAGACCTTTGACGTGCCGTTTACGATGGCCGACGCAACCACATTGACCGAAGCCGGATATGTCGGTGAGGACGTTGAGAATATCATTCTGAAGTTGCTGCAGTCATCGGATTACAATGTTGAACGCGCCCAGCGGGGCATTGTCTATATCGACGAGATCGACAAGATCAGCCGTAAGGCGGAAAATCCCTCGATCACCCGCGACGTCAGCGGGGAGGGCGTCCAGCAGGCGCTGCTCAAGCTGATGGAGGGCACAACCGCCAGTGTCCCGCCACAGGGCGGCCGCAAGCACCCGCAGCAGGAATTCCTGCAGGTCGATACAACCAACATACTGTTCATTTGTGGCGGTGCTTTTTCCGGGCTGGAAAAGATCATTTCGAACCGGCTTGAAGGCAAATCGATCGGCTTTGGCGCCAATGTTGCTGATCCTGATGACCGCCGCACGGGCGAGATTCTAAAGCAGATCGAACCTGAAGATTTGCTCAAATATGGCTTGATTCCGGAATTTGTTGGTCGCCTGCCAGTGACCGCAACGCTGGAAGATCTCGACATCGCGGCGCTGGTGAAAATCCTGTCAGAGCCTAAAAATGCTCTGGTCAAACAGTATCGCAAACTTTTCGAGATGGAAGATGTCGGTCTGACCTTTACTGACGACGCGCTTGAAGCTGTTGCGAAAAAGGCCATCGAACGCAAAACCGGTGCCCGCGGCCTACGGTCCATTCTCGAGGCAATTTTGCTCGATACAATGTACGAGCTTCCAACAATGCACGGCGTATCGGAAGTGGTGGTCGACAAGGATGTCATCGAAGGCCGCAAGGACCCGGTCAGAGTGTTCTCGGAAGCTGCCAAGGAAGATGCAGCCTAATTTTTTGCAAGCTGTGGCATGTGCGCAACAGTTAGGGTTTCGGTTTCATAATCCTTTGGTTTTAATAGCTATTTGTTGACTGATGATGTTGCCTGTTAGGTGGCACAGCGTTCTATTTTGCTGCATGGCAGCATTTGTCACGCCGCTGACACATTTTGCGCACAGCAAAGCGGCAAGCCTAGCTTTGCCGAATCGGCATTTCAGGCTATCGCCATTTCATTGGGACTCGCGTTCCTGCGACAAAATAGGGGTATAAAATGCAGATTCGTTACTATCTGGCTGCAAGCGCTGGCGCGCTTTGCATTGCTAATTTTTCAGGCGCCGCTCTTGCCCAGTCGACGGGCTCGCAAGATTTTGATGAAGCGGAAATCGTTGTCACCGGATCGCGCTCCGACAATGGTGTTGCAGGCGTTGTGACGCCCGATACTACAAAAGCGAAGGCTGTTCTGACGCAGGAATTTATTGCGCGTCAGGCTCCTGGCCAAACGGTAAACGATATCATCAATCAACTCCCCGGTGTCAGCTTCCAGAATAACGATGCATTCGGCTCTGCCGGCGGCAAAATGTCAATTCGCGGTTTTGATAATACCCGTATTAATCAGACGTTTGACGGTATCCCGTTGAATGACTCAGGCAACTATGCCCTTTATTCGAACCAACAGCTCGACCCCGAATTGATCGAACAGGTCAATGTTAACCTCGGTTCAACCGACGTTGACAGTCCGACTGCTGCTGCATCCGGGTCAACGGTCAACTATCGCACGCGCAAACCGGGCGAAGAATTTGGCGTTAAACTTGTCGGTTCGACTGGTGATTTCAAATTTTTCCGTATTTTCGGCATGGTCGATACTGGTGTGTTCACGCCTTGGGGAACCAGAGCATTCTTTTCGGCAAGCACGTCGACCAATGACACAGTTTTCGGAAACGAAGATATGCCCGCTTTCCCAGCCGTCGCCGGCGTAGTGGCAGCCCGTCCGGCTATCACGTCGCGCAAGGGCGGGATTAACAAGCAGCAATATAATGCCAAGATTTATCAGCCGATTGGTGATGATGGCGATTTCATTGCGCTTTCGGGACATTATAACCAAAATCGCAACAATTTCTTCGGCTCTGTCGGTCTTCGCGATCTTCACAACGTCGCCTCCAATTTTGTACCCAATATCTTTCCGCAAAACCGCGATGACCGTGATTATGGCATTGCTCGCTGCCAAACCAATCAGGTTGCCATAGCTGGTGTCGCCAACACTGCTAACAGCTGTGGTTCGGCATTTGATGAGCGGTTCAATCCTTCGAACACAGGCAATGTGCGATTGAATTCGCGATTTACACTGGCAGAAGGTTTGATCCTGACAATCGATCCCAGCTTCCAATATGTAAAAGCCAATGGCGGCGGAACCGTTGTTGGTCAGGAAGCGCGCCGCGACGTTAACCCGTCGGGCGGTGCTGCCAACTGCAATACCACCGCCAATAGTGCGACGGTGAGCTGCCAAATGGGATACATTGGCGGTACCCCTTACTTTGGACGCGACCTGAATGGCGATGGCGACCTGTTGGACACGGTAAGGGTTCTAGCCCCCAGTCAGACGCAAACACGCCGTATGGGCGTGATTACGGGTTTGCGTTATGATGTAAATGACGACCACACAGTGCGCTTGTTTTACAGCTTTGACCGCGCGCGCCATCGTCAGACCGGTGAAACGAATTTCCTGAAATCAGACGGTTCGCCGACCGATGTTTTTGCGGTGAACGATCCGCTCGCTGACGCATCGGGTAATGTTCTGCAGAAACGTGATCGTAAATCGATCGCCAGCCTCAGCATGATTGGTGCAGAATATCGCGGCGAATTTGGCCCACTGACACTACAGGTGGGCGGCGCTTACAAAATGTTCAAGCGTGATTTGACAAACAATTGTGCCACTTCGAGTGCAACAGGTTTTGTTGAATGCTTTGGTACCAATGCAGCCGGGCTTGCTGCATGGCTTGCGGCGAATCCAACTGTTACCACAGGACCTGGCGTAACCAATGCCGTACAGGGGCCTCAGCAGCGAATTCGTAAATATAATAAGCTAACCCCCAATCTTGGGTTGACTTATGACTTTACCGATGACGTGAGCGTTTTCGCGAACTATTCGAAGGGCGTTCAGGTTCCGGGTACCGATAATCTGTATAATGCGTTCTTTTTCCCTTCGACTTCAGATGCTGCGAACCCGAAACCCGAAACAACTGATAATTTTGACCTCGGTTTGCGCGCTCGCACCGGTCAATTGCAGGCACAGCTTGGACTTTGGTATACGATTTTCAATGATCGTTTGGCTTCGTCATTCGATCCAGAAACCGAACGAAATGTTTATCGCAACCTCGGTCGCGTAGACAAATACGGAATCGATGCCAGTGTATCCTATCGTCCGATTCCTGAGGTATCGATTTACACCTTTGCTTCATATCTGAAGTCAAAAATCAAAGACAATGTCCAGAACGGCGTCTGCACGGCAGTGTCTACATCGTGTGCGGCAATTGGGGATCCCATTTTTGCATTGACTGCTGGCAAACGTGAATCCGGTTCACCAACATTTACGCTCGGTGGCCGTATTCAGGCTGAACTTGGACCTGTCGATTTGGGTGCACAAATCAAACGCACGGGTCCGCGCTACGTCAATGACCAGAACATTTCGTTGGTGCAGACAGTCAACGGCGTTGCAAACACTGTTGTGTATGGAAGCAAAACACCCGCTTATACACTGGTCGATCTCGACGCACGGGTTCGGCTTGATTGGGCGGGACTGGGTGATAAGACCTATTTCCAGTTCAATGTCAGCAATGTTTTCGATAAATTATATGTCGGTGGTTTTGACGGACAATTGGCCAACAATTCGGTGCCCTTTGTTCAGATTGGCGCTCCGCGTACCTTTATTGCTTCGATCATCGTCGCTTATTGATAAGTCGTCCAGACATCGCAGCTCAAGTGAAAAGGGCGAGGTCAATTTCGACCTCGCCCTTTTTCATTTGTAGATGCAACCATCCAACCCATCACGCTTCACCACACCTATCCGCGCGGAGATGCTGTTGCCATAGCGGCGGGTGAAGCCGCCAGCGCCGTTGACGGCACGTTTTTTGGGTAGGGGCAGGGCGGCGGCCATTCGCGCGGCTTCAACTTTGGTGAGATTGGCCGCGCTCTTCTTGAAATAGCGTTGCGCTCCGGCCTCGGCACCATAGGTTCCGATCCCGGTTTCTGCGACATTCAGATAAACCTCCATGATCCGTGGTTTGCCCCAAAAGGTTTCGATCAGGAAGGTGAACCAGAATTCGGGCACCTTTCGGACGTAACGGGTCCAGCCGCTACCCTGCCACAGAAACACATTTTTCGCGGTCTGCTGGCTGATCGTCGATCCGCCACGCAGCTTGCCGCCATTCTGGTTGCGTTGCATTGCCTTTTCAATGGCTTCGGTATCAAAGCCGCTATGCTGGCAGAATTTGGCGTCCTCTGCAGCGATTACGGCGCGGACGAGATTGGGTGAGAGCCTGGAAAGCGGTTCCCAATCGCGTTCGGCGCCGTTGCTATCGAACAACATCGTCAACGTCGTCGGAACCGGAACGAAGCGATAGATCAGCACCAACGCAAAGGTCAGTGCCAGATACCAGAGCAAGCCTCTGAACAGGAGTGACAGGAAACGGGCGATGGGCGAACGCTTTGCTTGAACCATAAGGCCAAGCTAGCGTGCGCCCACGCGCTCGTCACTTCCTTTTACAAGTCAGGCCGCAGACAATAACCGCCGGTCACCGGCAATGCGCAGCATCGCCTTTTGCAGTTTTTCGAAAGCCCGCACCTCAATTTGGCGTACGCGCTCGCGGCTGACGCCATATTCCTGGCTCAGATCTTCCAGAGTCTTGGGCTCGTCGATCAGGCGGCGTTCGGTCAAAATGTGCTTTTCGCGGTCGTTGAGGCTGTCCATCGCCTCGGTCAGCAATTGATGCCGGACATCGGCTTCTTGAGCGTCTGCAACGCGCTCGTCCTGCAAGGGTTCATCATCGACCAGCCAGTCCTGCCATTGGCCATCGCCATCCTCGCGCATCGGCACGTTGAGCGAAGTATCTCCGCCCATCGCCATGCGGCGGTTCATGTCGACAACTTCCTGTTCGGAAACGCCCAGATCGGTCGAGATTTTGCGCACATCTTCGATGCGCAGATCACCATCTTCAAACGCCTGCAGATTGTTTTTCATGCGACGAAGGTTGAAGAACAGCTTCTTTTGCGCTGCGGTGGTGCCTATTTTCACAAGGCTCCAGCTGCGCAGGATGAATTCCTGCATCGACGCCTTGATCCACCACATGGCATAGGTGGCGAGACGGAACCCGCGTTCAGGATCGAATTTCTTCACGCCTTGCATCAGGCCGACATTGCCTTCGGAAATCAGCTCCGAAACCGGGAGGCCATAGCCGCGATATCCCATTGCGATCTTGGCAACGAGGCGCAGGTGCGATGACACCAACTGCGCGGCGGCAGCCGGGTCTTCATGTTCCTGATAACGCTTGGCAAGCATATATTCCTGCTCAGGCGCAAGGATCGGGTATTTTTTAATCTCCGCGAGATAGCGGTTAAGGCTGTCGTCCCCCCCAAGGGCAGGGATTGTTGCCGGAACATTCTTCTTCTCTGACATCATGTCCTCTTTCTTGTCTCCTCGGGGCCTCGTCGAGCACCCTTTGGCAGACATTTACGATGAACTTCCTAGCTTAAGCGACGTTAGCAGAAGCTGAATATCTTCAGGCAGACTGCTCTCGAAGCCCAGTTTTTCACCGGTAATCGGGTGAATAAACCCCAATGAAACGGCGTGCAAGGCTTGCCGATCAAATTGCGACTGATTTGGTCCAAATAAAAATGCTTTTCGTCGATTATTGTAAGTGGAATCTCCGATCAAAGCATGTCCTATATGCGCCATATGCACGCGAACCTGATGTGTGCGGCCGGTTTCCAGACGGCATTCGACCAATGCCGCGCCTTTCAGCTGCTCTATCATACGAAAATGGGTGACGGCATGCCTGCCTTTGCCTTCGGGAAGCACGGCCATTTTCTTCCGGTCGGTCGTGGACCGTCCAATTTGTGTGCATATGGTGCCAGCGGGTGGGGCAGGGTGGCCGACCACGACCGCCAAATAACGGCGATCAATGTCATGTGCGGCAAACAGCTTCGCCAGCCCTTCATGCGCAGCATCGGATTTTGCGACGACCAGCAGACCGGATGTGTCACGATCAATGCGGTGGACAATGCCGGGGCGCTGCACGCCTCCGATACCGCTCAGTTTGCCGCGGCAATGGTGAAGCAGGGCGTTGACCAGCGTGCCATCGACGTGCCCGGCTGCCGGATGGACAACAAGACCGGCAGGCTTGTCGACGACGATCAAATGATCATCTTCAAACACAACCTCGAGTTTGATGTCCTGCGGTTGTGCCTTGTCAGGCTGTGGCGCAGGGACGGTTAGGATGAAGGGCTGCCCTTGCAGTTTCTTTGTAGCGGCGTCATTTACCGCTTGGCCGCCAACGAGCAAAGCATTGCCTTCGAGCAAAGCTTGAATGCGCGCGCGGGAAAGCTCGGGAATAGCCTCAGCAAGAGCGCGGTCCAACCGGCCCGGCCCCAATATTCCGCTGTGGCTGGTTTCCTGCCC
>Ga0075154_10000163_pt1 | contig 58277 bp, 53 predicted proteins | sample JI71714BDNA_FD_70965 | JGI IMG/M metagenome (GOLD analysis project Ga0075154, IMG submission 70965) | Wastewater effluent complex algal communities from Wisconsin, to seasonally profile nutrient transformation and Carbon sequestration -... | ecosystem: Engineered > WWTP > Effluent > Algae... | reverse complement strand
GACAGATCCATGTTGGAAGCATCCGACCCTTGGGAGTCAGTATGTCCGGCAATCTGGATCTTGGCGTCCGGCTGCTTGGCGAGGAAGGCGGCAAGCGGGGCCAACCTGCCCTGCGCGCCGGCTCCAAGCACGGCCGAGCCCGAAGAGAACTGAAGATCACGCAGGATGAGCATGACGCCCAGCGCAGTCTTCTCCTGCTCGTATCCGGCCAGCTCTGCACGGAGCGCGGCTGTGCGGGCTTCGGCGGCAGCCTGATCAGCGCGCGCCGCTGCGGTGTCGGCGATTGCCGCCGCTGCGACGGATGCGGACTGGTCTGCACGCACCTGTGCGCCGGCTGCAGCTGCCCTGGCGCTCGCCGTGGCGGCTTGGGCGTTGGCGGTTGCAGCTTGCGCTGTGGCCGTCGCGGCTTCGGCGCGGGCGAGTTCCTGCTTGCGTGCTTCAGAGACGATGTTGGCGCGATCGGTGTTCAGCGTTGCGATCTTGCGGTTTGCTTCAAGCTGATCGCCGCGCGTTCCGGCGAGCAGCATGTAGGCCTCGCCCATCCGGATGGCGTGCGTGTAGTCGTCGGTCTTGCGATCCATGTAGAATTCGCGGGCGTCGTTGAGAGCGATCTCTGCCTTTTCAAGCGGCGCGCGGCCCGACTCCATCGTCGCGGAATCGGCCTTGGCCATCCGCAGCGAAGCTTCGGCCGAGAGCAGACGCGGGCTGGGATCCGGCGCCGATGCACAGCCAGCGGCGGCAAATGACAGGGCAGCGATGGCGACTGCGGTTTTCAATGCGTATTTCATGTGTGGGTCTTCCTAAGAGACGAGTTCGCGGCGGAGCGTTGCGATGCCGGTCTCGATTTCCGAGACGGTGCGCTTGAGCCCCTGCAGCTTGATCATTTCCTGGACGATCTCGGTGTGAAGCAGGGCTTCGTTCGAGCGTCGCAGGGATTCCTCGTCCCGGTTGCGGGCTTCGGCGGCGCGCGCTTCGTCGAGCCGCAGCTGGGCGTTGCGGTATTCATTCGGAGCTGCGGCGGAAGCATCAGCCGGGTTCAGCGCCTGGACCTGCGCTTCGGCGCGCAGGAGGTTGTCGCGCGCCGGATCTGCGAACGCTGCTGGAGCAGCGGCAAGCGCGCCTCCAAACAAAGCCGCAGCCATCGCAAAAGCAATGCGCATATCGTGCCCCCTTCAGGGATAAGCAGTCGCCAGGTTTTTCTGGGATATGCGTCAGAACTCTCTCGCGGCGCGGGAGTTCCGGATTATCTCGCTGCAACGCAAAACGCGCGCCTTTGGGGCGCGCGCTGCAACAATGTCTAAGGCTGTTGGTCTGCCCTACTCCACGCCTTCCATCTCGGCGGCCTGGCGGTGCAGGCGGGCGATGCGGCGTTCGGTCGGCGGGTGCGAGGCCGAGGGTCCGCGACGCGGGCCATGCAGCGGATCGATGACGAACATATGGGCCGTCGCCGGGCTGCGCTCGGCCAGCGGGTTCAGCAGCGAGGCGGTGTGACGCTCTAGCTTCAGCAGCGCGTTGGCGAGGTTCACCGGGTTGCCGCAGATCTCGCCGGCTTGGCGGTCGGCGGCGTATTCGCGGTGATGGCTCTGGCCGATGCGGGCGACGAGACCTGCCACAATACGCTCGACGCGCTTGCGCTGTCCAAGCGGGTAGGCGATCGCGCCAAAGATGGTCGTCAGCACGGCGGCGAGCGCCGAACCGATGCCCATGGCGAGCGCGTCGCCGCGCTTCACATGGGCCAGCTCGTGGGCGACCACGGCCGAAACCTCAGCGCGGGTAAGGGTTTTCAGCAGGCCATCTGTAACGGCGATGGACGCATGGTTGGTGTCGCGCCCGGCCACGAAGGCGTTGGGCTGGAAGGCGTCGACGATATAGGTGCGCGGGCGCGGCATGTTGGCCCGCATCGCGAGGCGGTCGCAGTCGGCGACGAACGCACGGATCATCGGCGAGGCGTCATCCGAGCCGACCTCACGGGCGTTGTGCAGCTTGAGCACGATCTTTTCGGCGTACCAGAAGACGAGGATATGGAACGCCAGCGCAATCACGGTGGCGGCCAGGGCTCCTTCCCTTCCAGCGACCCACCAGCCCACGCCGGCAAAGGCAACGTGGATCAGCAGCATCAGTCCGGCGGCTTTAATGTAGCTCATCGCGGTTCTCTCACGCAGGGCGGTCCCCAGCGGTGCAGCTTTGGTGATGTTGGTGAATGCTTCCTTTCCAAAATCCAAAAAATTGGTGAACTTGGCGCCATGACGAACCCAGACGACACATCGCCCGAAGCCTGTGGCCAAACAGACTCACCGCCGGAAACCCCACCGATCCCGGGGGCCGCGCCCGGCAAGGTGCTTTCGCCCGAAGCTGTGCGCGCGCTGTTGGAAGCCGAGGCGCGACGCCAGGCCGCGCCTGCTGTGGAACTTCCGCCCGAGATCAATGGCCGGCGACAGGGCGAGGAACCCACCCGCTATGGCGACTGGGAGAAGAAGGGCCTCGCGGTCGACTTCTGATTAACCTGGAGTCGCCCGTACGGTGGGTGGCTTGGCCCTGCTGGCCGACCGGGTGTTAACTGTTGTCCAACCCGGAACCCCACGCGGCACGCAGGCTGCATCGGAGGTCGCCATGAAACCGATATTCCGCATCCTGGCTGCCGGCCTCGTCGCCGCCTCGCTCGCCGCTCCCGCGTTTGCCGACGGCCGTAATCGCCGCCCGCCGCCGGTCGTTGCCCCGCCGCCGCCGCTGGCCAAGCCGCAGCCGACCCCACCCTCTCCGCCGACTCCGGAGCCCACCCCGATCAAGGCTGGCCCCTCGCCCATCGTTCTGCCGTCCGATTTCGGCACAGGCGGCGTCGGCATCGACATCAATGGCGGTTCAGGCGGCGGTGGCCGTGTCATCGTGATTGGCGGCGGCTCTGCCCGCGCGCAGGCTTCGGCGACAGCCGTGGCGTTCGCGAGCGCCAGCGCCATCTCGTTCGGCGGCGGTCGTGGCGGTGGCCACGGCGGCGGCAAACCGGGTGGCGGCTGCGGCTGCAAATAACCGCTAGAGCCAGCCTCTCTCTCTTTCATCCAGCCACAGATGCGCCGCCCCCAGCAGGGGCGCGGCGTCCGACACGATCAGGCTGATCGGAAATCGCTCCAGCATCGGCGTATGCGGTCCGCGCCTGTGAAAGCGCTCCAGCGCTTCCGGCTCGTCCAGCCACGGCGCAAGATGCCGCGCAACGCCGCCGGCGATATAGACCCCGCCCGACGCATTGCAGACGAGCGCGAGGTTCCCCATCGCCGTCATGACCGTCGCCGCGCGCAGCCGGCAGAAAGCCGCCGCGAATTCGTCGCCCGCCAGCGCCGCCTTGATGACATCGCCCGGCGACATCTCGCGACTATCAACGCCCATGACTTCGGCGAGGCTGTCGCGCGTCACGTCAAACCCCGCCCCGGCCGCGACCAGCTCGTTCGAAACATCGACGCCGCGCCGGCGCATCGCCTCGGCCACGGCCCATTCCAGCGGAGTCTGCGGCGCATATGCCTGGTGGCCGCCCTCGCCGCCCGTGACGACCCAGCCGGACTGGATGCGCCGCAGGATCGCGATGCCAAACCCGGTGCCCGGGCCACCCACCGCAGCAGAGCCATCCGGATCGCGCACGCCCGAGCGGATCGGATCCAGCCCCTCGTCATCGAGATCGGGCGCCGCCCGGGCCATCGCGACGAAGTCGTTCACCACCACGAGCCGCTTGCCGCCGATCTGCGCGCGGAGATCTGACAGCGCGATGCTCCAGCCGCGATTGATGAGGTCGATGTGGTCCTTGATAACAACCCCGGCGAGGCCCAGCGCCGCGCCATCCGGCCTTGCCCCGGTCTCCTTGAGGTATGCGTCGAGCGCAGCCGCGAAGGTCGGAAAATCCGCGCCCCTGCGCTTCCAGATGTCCGACAGGGTCAGCCTGCCGCCTTCCGGATACGCCAACGCGAACCGCACATTCGTGCCGCCCACATCACCAACGAGGATTGCCTCACCTGTCATCCTGCGAGGTTAGCCTTGCGAGCGGCCCAAGGGAAACCCGCAAGCCTCGGGGCAACCCCCAAGGTGCGCGACTCATGTGCCACACACCTCCCGCGACCTTGCGGCACGCGAGGATTTTATTGGCCTTTGGGGTCGCAATCCGCCAGCCTCACCCTAACTCGCACATAGGCCTCACCCCAATCGAGGGACACCACCGCACGATGCCCCACGGGACACCGCTGATCTCGCTTTTGACCATTGGCCTGGGCCTGGCCTTTGTCTTCGGCATGATCGCGACCCGTCTGAAGCTGTCGCCGCTGGTTGGATACCTGATCGCGGGCGTGGTCATCGGCCCGTTCACCCCCGGCTTCGTGGGCGATGCACAACTCGCCACGGAACTCGCCGAGATCGGCGTCATCCTGCTGATGTTCGGCGTCGGCTTGCACTTCTCCCTGAACGACCTGCTGTCTGTCCGCGCCATCGCCATTCCTGGCGCGCTGGCGCAGATCCTGGCCGCGACACTGCTCGGCGTCGGCATGGGATACCTGCTGGGCTGGCCGCTAGAAGGCGGGATCGTCTTCGGCCTCGCCCTCTCCGTCGCCTCCACCGTGGTGCTGCTGCGCGCCCTTCAGGAACGGCACGTGGTGCAGACCGAACGCGGCCGCATCGCCGTCGGCTGGTTGATCGTCGAGGACATCGCGATGATCCTCGCCCTCGTCCTCCTGCCGACATGGGCCGAGCTGCGCAATCAGGTTGCGGAGAATGGCGGCGCCTTCACATGGGACCAGGCGGGGCAAGTCGGCCTCGCCATCCTGCTCACGCTGGGCAAGGTCGGCGCATTCGTCCTCATCATGCTGCTGTTCGGCAAGCGCCTGATCCCGTGGGTGCTGCATCGCGTCGTCCATCTCGGTTCGCGCGAACTGTTCCGCCTCGCCGTCCTCGCCATCGCCCTTGGCGTGGCGCTGGGCGCATCCGAACTGTTCGGCGTCTCCTTCGCGCTGGGCGCGTTCTTCGCTGGCATGATCATGGGCGAGAGCGAGCTGTCGCATCAGGCCGCCAACGAGACCTTGCCCCTGCGCGACGCGTTCGCCGTGCTGTTCTTCGTCTCGATGGGCATGCTGTTCGACCCGATGACATTGGTCAGGGATCCCTGGCCGCTGCTTGGCGCCCTCGCCGTGGTGGTCATCGGCAAGTCGCTTGCTGCGGTCGCGATCATGCGGATCTTCAAGCAGCCGCCCGATTCGACCATGCTGATCGCAGCCAGCCTTGCCCAGATCGGCGAGTTCTCGTTCATCCTCGCCGGCGTCGGCGTCGCCCTCGGACTTCTGCCGGGGGACGCCCGCGACCTCATCATTGGCGCCGCCATCCTGTCGATCGTGCTGAACCCGCTCGCCTTCCTCGTGTTCGAGCGCTTCGTGCCCAAGCCGCCGCCCGCGCCCCCTGCTCCGGCCCCGACGCCGGCGGCGCGCACGCGCGCGGTCATTGTCGGCTTCGGCCGCGTCGGATCGCGCATCGGCCGCCAGCTTGAAGCCCGCAAGATCGACTATGCCGTCGTGGAAGAGCGCGAAGAGATCATTGAGCGCCTGCTGGAACAGGGCATCGAGACCATCACCGGCAACGCCGCCTCAGCTGACACCCTGCGCGCGGCGGCCGTCGATCGCGCCACCCTGATATACATCACCGTGCCGGATGGGTTCGAGGCCGGGCGCATCGCCGAAATCGCGCGCCAGCAGAACCCCGCCATCCGCATCCTCGCCCGCTCGCACTCCGACGCCGAGGCCGAACACCTGGCCGGACGCGGCGCCGACGTGATCATTTCCGGCGAGGAAGAGATCGCGCAGGCGATGATCGATGCGACGGGGCCGAAACTGGCTGGCGCATAAGCACGGCCTGCGATCCGCTATATCGTTCCATTGGATTCATTTGATATTTGTGCGGGCGGCGCGTAGGCCGTGCGTATGGCGCACGATCACGCTCACGCCCACGCCGACAAGGGACACTCGCATGGTCACGACCATGCGGGCCACGATCACGCGCACGCGCATGACCACCATCATGGCGGCGACGAGAACAACGCCGCCCGCATCGGCATCGCCGCGCTTCTGACCGGTGGGTTCATGGGAGTCGAACTAGCCGGCGGCATTGTCGCCGGCTCGCTCGCCCTGATCGCCGACGCCGGTCACATGCTGTCCGACTTCGGCAGCCTGGCGCTGGCCTGGATCGGCTTCCGCATGGCGCGCCGCCCCGCCGACTCGCGCCGCACGTTCGGCTTCCGCCGCTTCCCCGTGCTCGCCGCTTTCGTCAACGGCCTTACCCTGTTCGCCATCGCCGCGTGGATCGTCTTCGAGGCCATCGTCCGCCTCAACGAACCGCGCACCATCGAGCCTGTGCTGATGACGTGGGTCGCGGTGGCCGGCCTTGCCGTCAACATCGCTTCCTTCGCTGTGCTGCACGGCGCGGATCGCGAGAACCTCAACGTGCGCGGCGCCCTGCTCCACGTCATCGGCGACCTGCTGGGCTCTGTCGCAGCCATCGCGGCGGGCGTCATCATCATGACGACGGGCTGGCTGCAGGCCGACCCGATCCTCTCGGTGCTGGTTGCGTTGATCATCCTGCGCTCGGCCTGGTCGGTGACGGCGCAGAGCGCGCACATTCTGCTCGAAGGCGCGCCCACCAATATCAGTCTGGATAGAGTGACTCACGATCTCGTCGACCATGTCGAGGGCGTGCTGGACGTGCACCACGCCCACCTCTGGTCGCTCGACGGCCGGCGCTCGATGATGACGCTGCACGCCCGCATCGCCGACAGCGCGCAGGGACCGGCCATCGTCGCGCGCATCAAGACGCGGCTGCGCGAGGTTCACAATATCGGCCACGCCACTGTGGAGATCGAGGGCGATGACTGCGCCGGCGGCGAGTGCGGCTGAGGCGCGCCCTGATCCCCTGCCCTGAATCAAAACGGGCCCCCGCATGTGCGAGGGCCCGATTGTCGTTCCAGATAGATTGACCTGACCTAGTTGGTCGGCGGCGCCGCTTCCGGCGCCTCCGGCGCTGCCGGTACGAAGGTCGCCGAGAAGCCAAGGTTCTCCTTGGTCATCGGCGTCGACATCGCCGACATGATCCCGAGCGGTTGCTTGGGCTTCAGCTGCAGGCGCAGCGTGCCCGGGCCGGCAAGGAAGCCGGCCGTGGCAGCCGTCAGTTCATTGGCGAGAGCCGGATCAATGCCCGCCTCGGTCATGAAGGCGGACGCGCCCTGCACCATCCCGACGAGTTCGCCGCGGAACTCCTCAAGGCTCTGCCCGGCGCCCACAGCCTGCTGATTGAGGATCAGCTCCATCAGCGTCTCGTCCGTGATCGTGAGGTCAATGTCCGAGATCTGCAGCGGCATCAGCGCGAACATCATCTGCATAGCCATCGCGGTCGAGGCGCCGGACATGTCCTCGTCCGATTCGATCGGGTTGCCGTCTTCGTCCAGCTCCGGCGTGGCCATTTCGCCCAGCGTGTCGGACGCGTTCTGAAGCGAGGCCATCAGCCCCGGCAGCGCGGCCTGCAGACCGATGATCCCCATTTCGAGCTTCATGTCAGCGACGCCCGTGACGCCGAGATTGTAGCCGGAGAGACGCGTGACGTCCTTCTCGGGATCGAACGCCGCGTTGCCGGCCGTGTAGAGCTCGATCGAGTCGGACTGGTAGCCGCCCATGGCGAGGACCATGAGGCCCATCGCGCCAACCATGCCGCCGGCAGCGTCAGCCGTCAGCTTGATCTTGGACAGCGGCATTTCGGATCCGATCACGACGCCTTCGGGATTGCGCGTGAGCTTGTGCTGGAACGCCGTGGTGTCGAGCTTGAGGCCCGACACGTCGATCTTCATACCCGACCAGTTGAGCCCGTCATAACCAGGCTCGAGCGGGCTGGTGTAGCCTTCGTACAGCGACGCGTAGTCAGGCGTCGCCGTCGGATCCATCGCCCCTTCCATCACCATCGCGAACGGGCGGGTGAACACGTCGGTCTGCAGCGTCGAGATGTCGAGCGTGCCAAGATCGAACTTGGCGGCGATCGGCATCATCTCGGTGGGCACGTTGACCTCGCCGGCGATGCCAGCGATCCGCACCAGGCCCATGATCGTGTCGTCGAGATCGGACACCGACAGTTCGCCAACCTTCACGTCGAACGTGGTGGGGCCAGTCTCGCCATCGACCGAGCCCTTGATGACGATGTTGTTGACGCCGGCCTTGCCGAACGCCCACTCCTCGAAGGCGGGCATCTCCGCGGGACCTGCCTCGGTGAAGACGCTGGCGATGAACGCGCCGGTCTTCTCGTCGAGACCCTCAATGCCGAGCGATCCGATTGTGATGGTCGCGCCGCCCATGTCTCCCACCGGCGAGACGCCGTTGAGGACCATGTCGCGCACCAGCGGCATGCCGTCCTTCATGGTGAGGCCGTTGAGCACGACCGACTCGGCGGTCAGCAGGGCCACGGCTTCGTCGGCCTCATAGCTGGCTTCCTCGCCCTCGGGGGCCTCCATGCCCATCATCATCGCCATGAAGGGCGAGGACAGGAACGAGACGCCTTCCAGCTTCACGTCATTCCCGGAACCGGAGAGCTTCGAGTACGAGAATCCCGGCTCGGCGGAGTTCTCGTGGAATTGCATGAGTTCCAGGGCCTTGAGCGCATCAGGGCTCGTTCCGCAGGCGGAAAGGACCAGTAGGCTGGCAAACGCTAACTTCAGTCTCATTTTAGTTGGTCCCCCTCGATGGGTCATGTTGCTTCGCAGTCGCCAGGACGATACCCCTTAGCATGGTCATCGCGGAATCCCATCCCCGGGTTTTTTTGATAGCGAAATCAGGCGCTTCTGTTCCTGTGCGGGTGCACATTGACAGCCGCGCCCGCCGGGTTTCCGTTAGGATAGATGCGATGGCAAGGGAAGCCGTCGCGACCGCCCCCGCCGCCCGCCATGCGCTGGACGCCATCTCGTTTGCAACCGAACGTGTTGACTGGATTGCCGAAAGGCTCGGCGCCCTTCCCCCGCCCATCCTTTTTAGACCCGGGGTCTACATTCCGCTGCGCGGAGTCATCCACCGGCTGAAGCAGGCCGAAGGGGGCCGCGCCGTCCGGATCGACCGGAACTCGGCCCAGACCCCCCTCATCCTCGTGCCTGGCCCGCGCGACGCCTTCTCCGACAAGGTGCGCGCCTTCCTGAGAGCCGCCGCCCGCATCGACTTCGCCGAACGGGTCGCCGTCCACTCCGAAACGCTCAAGGTCCAGGCCAAGTCCATCGCCATCAAGGACATGCGCTCGCGCTGGGGCTCCTGCTCGTCCGAGGGGCGGCTGAACTTCACCTGGCGCCTGATCTGCGCGCCTCCGTTCGCGCTCGACTATGTCGCCGCGCACGAGGTCGCCCACCTCAAGGAAATGAACCACTCCAACCGCTTCTGGAAACAGGTCGAGCGCTGCTATCCCGACTGGCGCGAGGCGCGCACCTGGCTGCACGAGCGCGGCAGCGCGCTGCATTCGATCGGCGACTGAGCGTCTCCACTTCCCGACATGTCCCGCAAGCCCAACCGCGCTATCGCGCGCACGGCTTCCACGCCCTTCCAGGGCCAGCGCCAAAAAGAAAGGGCGGAGCTTTCGCTCCGCCCTTCCCGTCTTGAGCCGTTGGCTCGCGGTGTCGCCTAGAAGCGCGCCGTGAGGCCGATCGTGTAGCGGCGGCCGAGCACGTCGTAGGTCGACGGGTCGGTGTTGGCCTGCACGGACGGCGTGTAGAACGGCGGCTGTTCGTCCATGATGTTGTTCACGTTGAAGCGCAGCGTGACGTTGTCGAGGATGTCGTAGCTCGCCAGGATATCGAGGTAGCCGATAGCCGGCACGTCCGTCGCCAGGTTGTTGAAGTTGTCCATCTCGGCGATGTGCTGCCAGCGAGCGCCGATGCTGGCCGGGCCAACGCGGTAGTACGCGTCAGCCGTCCACTTCCATTCCGGGTAGGCCGAGGCCACCGCGTTGGAGATGGTGCCTTCCTGCTGGCGGAAAGCGCCGCCCGGCAGGGTCTGGTACTCAGCATTTTCCTGCCACGTGCCGATCCAGCCGAGATCGAGCGTGCCCGGACCGATGTCGTACGACCAGTCAACCTGGAAGTCGACGCCGGAGACTTTCAGCGTCGCAAGGTTGGCGTTCGTCGAGATCGGGTTGATGATGTTGCCCGACAGCGGATCGCGATCGAACAGCTGGCAGTAGAAGTTGTTGTTGTCGTAGGTGGGGTTCGACGTGCCATTGGCGTTGTAGCACAGCTGGATCATGTCGCTGGCCGAGACCGTGCCGACAGCGTCTTCAACTTCGATGTTGTAGTAGTCGATCGAGGCCGAGAGGTTAGCGAGCAGCGGATCCTGGAACTGCGACTGCCACACAGCGCCAACCGAGAAGGTCTTCGCGGTTTCTTCCGAGAGCAGCGGGTTGCCGCCCGAAAGACCCGGGACCTGACCGTTGGTGTAGGTGTAGGTGTCGACGACGGCCGAGTTCACACCCTGCGTGAGGCAGAGAGCGCGAACCTGAGCGTTGGTCGAAGCAGCCAGGTTGGAGCCGGCAGTCGAGCGATAGCCCGAGCGAATGTCGCACGGGTCGCCCGATTCCTGCGGCACGCCGCCGGAGGTCTGCGGGGCGCCGATGGCCGGGAAGCCAAGCAACTGGGCCGAGAAGAGTTCCGAGATCGACGGAGCGCGCGTGGCGACCGAGTAACCGCCGCGGAAGCGGAGGCCATCCATGACGAGCCAGTCGCCATCGATCTTGTAGGTCGAGAGATTGCCAACCGTCGAGTAGTCCGACTGGCGGCCAGCGAGCGTGACGTTCAGCTCTTCGATGAACGGCACGTCCTTGATGACCGGGATCAGCACCTCGGCGAAGAATTCCGAGACGTCGCCGGCGCCTTCGAGACGAGCAGACGGGTTGAAGCCCGCAATGTCGTTGCCCGTCAGGGCCGGGGTCGACGTGCCCGCGCAAGCGGTACCCGGCAGGGCCGGGCCGGCGCCGCTGTAGGCGGCGGTGGCGGCGCAAGGCTGCGTCGTGATCGGGCCCGTGAGCGAGCCGTCCGGAACGAGCAGGAAGGTGTCTTCGCGGTAGCTCACGCCCGCAGCGAAGCGAACGTCACCAGCCGGAAGCGCGAAGGCGCCGCCCTGGATCGAGAGTTCCACGTTACGCTGTTCGTTGACCGACAGGTTCTTCGCGGAACGACCGACGAAGGCCTTGCAGGAATCAGAGAGCGTCGATTCGCCGAACCAGTCGAAACCGCCGGTGCAGAGCGACGCGCCGCCGTCGGTGGCGTTCAGCAGGCGCTGGACGGCCGAGCGGGAGACGTTGCCGGTCTGCGTGGTGGTGCGATCGACGCGGCCGAGCGAGGCGTAGGCGTCGTACGTCCAGTCCATGAAGCCGACGTCGCCCTGGACGCCAGTCGTGATCTGGAACACGTCATAGAGTTCCGCGCCAACGCGTGGGCCAAGCGCCGAGAAGCGCTTGTCGAAGCGGAACGAGGCCAGCGGGGTCGGACGCGAAGCCAGGACAGCCGCCAGTTCCGGCGTGATGAACGGGTTCGAGACCGGGATACGCCAGCCGGTCGGGCCGGCGGCGGGCGATGCCGCGAGTTCCTGACGGGACTCGTACTGCGTAAACAGGAAGTCCGTGTAGACCTTGGCCGAGTCGTTGATGTCGTAGTCGATGTGCGCAAACACGTTGTAGCGCGTCTGCGGCAGCGTCAGCAGGTTCAGCGCGCCGGTGTTGTAGGCGAAGTCCGGGTTGAACGTCGAGCCGGGCTGGGCGAAGCCGTCATAGTCGATGCCGCCGGGGCTCACGAAGCCGTTGCGGCCGTTGTAGGCGAACAGCGAACCATCGTTGTTGAAGCCGAACGTCTGCGAGTTCGTCGACCCCGGGACGGCGGTCTGGACAGCGGCGGTCGTCGGCAGGTTGGTCGAGTCGAAGATTGTGTTGCCGAGCGGCGAGGCAGCCGAGGCGCCCGAGATGGACGAGAACGGACGCGCGGAGTTGTAGAGATCGTCGCGGCGGTTGTACGAGGCCATCAGCATCGCGCTGCCGGCGCCGTCGGCGAATTCGCCGCCCGTTGCGATCGAGACGGACTCGTTCTGGCCGTCATTGCGGTCAGTGATGCCGTAGGTGGCGGAGACTTCGAAACCTTCGAAATCGTCACGCAGGATGAAGTTGACGACGCCCGCGATGGCGTCCGAACCGTAGGTCGCCGAGGCGCCGCCGGTGATCACTTCGATGTTCGAGACGAGCTGGGCAGGCAGGACGTTGACGTCGACGGTGCCGGTCGCGTTCGAGGGAACGACGCGACGGCCGTTCATCAGCACGAGCGTACGGTTGCCGCCGAGGCCGCGCAGCTGGACGTTCGCCTGGCCGCCGTTCGACGGGTTGTTCGACGACATGTTCACGCCGGGAACGAACTGCGGCATCGAGTTCAGCAGCGTGTCGAGGGTGCTGACGCCCGTGGCCGCGATGTCTTCCTGGCCAACCGTCACGATCGGCGAGTTGGCGACGTAGTCCTGACGCGCGATGCGCGAGCCGGTGATGACGACGACGTCACGATCTTCTTCCTGGGCGGCCGCAGCAGGCGCGACTGTGTCCTGGGCGAAGGCGCTGGAGATCATGCCAGGCGCGACCGAAAGCGCGGCAAGCAGAGTGGAGCGCAGCAGGTGCGCTTTCCCGATAGTTTTCACGATGTAAGACCCCTCGTTGATGCTGATCTAAGTGCCTGACCCACTAGGCGACTCTGCGCCCAGCCGCTGAATCCTCACGAGGGCGTATGCCGACGCCCTGTGGGTTCCTGCGGATCAGCCACATTCCCGTCATAAACTTTCACAGGTCAATTGCCGTACGGGCGTCCCGAAGGATATTTCGCAAACATGCGAGATACTGAAGCATTTCTGCATCAGCTTTCGCAGCGGCAGGCAAGATCTTCCAACATTTCCCTCGAACGCCCGGGCGGCGAGAGAAATGACGGCGTGCTTCGTGGCAGGTTCTTGCCAGTTCACGTTGCGAAGGCACACGACACGTGACCATTTCAAGGTCAGCGTCGCCCGCCCAGCGCAAGCGACTCGATCCTCGGCCTGGGCGCTGGCTGGCGTAATAGCAATTCTGTCACCGCCCAGACCAGCGCATCCGCGCGATCGTAGAGCCCGCCTCCCCTTGCCCCAGGACGATCAGCTGGTCTTCGAGTTCGGGAAACCGTCCGCAGTGCTTCACGCGGCCGAGCTGGTAGGCCTGATAGACCGGCTGGGCGCGCGCCCGCTTGCCCTCCGTTGCGCGCACCAGGCGCACCCGGCATGGCGGCCCTGCCAGTCGCAACAGCGTGTCCACCATGTCGCCGCCCTGGTTGCACTCCGCGACGATCTCGGCGGCGCCATACTCCCGGGCGACACCGACGATACGGCTGGTCCAGCCCTCCGGCTTGAGACCGATCACGGAGCGGTCCGCCAGCACATAGGCCACCCCGCCGGCAGCGCCCGCCACGACGATGCCGCAAGCCGATCCCTGCCGCCCCACCGCTGAACCGGCCGGCGGATCGACCGCGACGAACACCCGCTCGAACTTCTCGGGGGCCGAACCTCGCGCATCGATGAAGTCTTCGCGCCGCCACATCACTCCGTCGCCGTCGATCAGCTTGCCCAGCACCTCCTGCTCGATCAGGTCAGTGCCGTCGTAGAGCGTCATGATGGTCTGGATGAAACCCTTCGACAGGTTGGCCGCGTTGGCCTCCGTGCTGGCCTGCGTGATCACGCAGGTCGCCTCCGCCATCAGGCTGTCGAGGCTCGCCCGCTGGCGCGGCGTCGTTGTCACCATGAGCCGCGGCGCAGCCCCTCGCCGCAGGGCAAGGCGCAGCGTGCTGAGCACATAGTCCGCCCGCTTCCAGACGCAGAACTCGTCCGCCCACGCTGCATCGAATTGCGGGCCTCGCAGGCGCTCTGGCTCTTCGGCGGAAAACCCCTGCGCGACCGAACCATTGTTCCACGCAAGACGCCGGCGCGAGCTGTTGTACTTCGGCATTTCGCGATCCGGCAGGCTCAGCAGCCCCGATACGCCTTCAATCATGACCTCGCGCAGGTCATGCTCGGTCGGCGCGATCAACGCGAACCGCCCGCCGGGATTGCTTGCTGCAAGATCTGCAATCCATTCGGCGCCCGCCCGCGTCTTGCCCGCGCCGCGCCCGCCAAGGAACAGCCAGGTCGACCACTCGCCATCGGGCGGCAGTTGCGCTGCATGCGCGCGCTCACGCCAGGCACGGCTCGCCTGCTCTGCCCGCTCGCGTGCGACATGCTCAGCGTTGTCCGGCGCGGGTTCAGCCGGGGCGTCCTGCGAGTCCATCGGGCATAATGGACCCGGCGGTGCACCCCGCCGTTCCTGACTCGCCCCATCCTACAAACGAGCGCGCCAGACGCTTGAACGCAAAGCGATTGCCCGCGCTCTTTCCGACGAATACGGAAAGCCCGTTTCCGACACATCCGCAGTCAGTGAAGCGCGACCGCGCAGGACCTAGGCGAGGTCCTTGAGCTTGTCCGTGAGGTCCGTCTTCTCCCACGAGAAGCCGCCATCGGCGTCCGGCTCGCGGCCGAAATGGCCGTAGGCGGAGGTGCGCGCATAGATCGGCTTGTTGAGGTCGAGATGCGTGCGGATACCGCGCGGACGCAGGTCCATCACCTCACCGAGGCGTTTTTCCAGCTTGGCGAGATCGCATTTTTCCGTGCCGTCGCAGTTGGCGTAGATCGACAGCGGCTCGGGCACGCCGATGGCGTAGCTGAGCTGGATCACGCAGCGATCAGCCAGGCCGGCGGCGACGACGTTCTTGGCGAGATAGCGCGCGGCGTAGGCGGCCGAGCGGTCAACCTTGGTCGGGTCCTTGCCCGAGAAGGCGCCGCCGCCGTGCGGGGCTGCACCGCCGTATGTGTCGACGATGATTTTGCGGCCCGTAAGGCCACAATCGCCGTCGGGTCCGCCGATGACGAACTTGCCCGTCGGGTTGATGTGCCAGACGCAGTTCTTGGAGATCGGCAGCGCGTCGCCCAACGCCTGGCGGATGTAGGGCTCGACGATCTTGCGGATGTCGGCCGATGTCTGCTTCGGATCGGTGTGCTGCGTCGACAGCACGATGGAGACAGCTTCCTTCGGCCGGCCGTTCTCGTAGCGCACGGTGACCTGCGACTTGGCGTCGGGAGCGAGCGTCTTCTCTTTTCCGGAATGGCGCGCGTCGGCCAGCAGTTTGAGGATGCGGTGCGAATACTGGATCGGCGCCGGCATCAGCTCAGGCGTCTCGTTCGTCGCATAGCCGAACATGATGCCCTGGTCGCCCGCGCCCTCTTCCTTGTTGCCGGACGCGTCAACGCCCTGCGCGATGTGTTCGGACTGGCCGTGCAGCAGGACTTCGATGTCCGCATTGCGCCAGGAGAAACCCTCCTGATCGTAGCCGATGTCCTTGATGGCCATCCGCGTGTGGTGGGCGATCAGGTCTTCGGTCACGGCGTCCGTGCCGCGGAATTCGCCCGCGATGACAACGCGGTTGGTCGTGACCAGCGTCTCGGCGGCGCAGCGCAGCGCCCAGACATCGAGCCCCTGCTCGATGGTGGCGCGATAATAGAGATCCACCACCTCGTCAGAGATACGGTCGCTGACCTTGTCAGGGTGCCCTTCAGACACGCTTTCGCTGGTGAAAAGGTAATTCGAACGCGCCACGCCGATCTCCTCGCGACAACTCAAAAGGCCAGCCAAAGGGCCTGAGAAACGCTCCCTAGCCGCCCCCGGCATATAAAGAAAGCTTTATATGATTTCCGGGCTCCTGTCTGGCGCCTCTGCTCAACTCCTGGATGAGCGCGCCTTAGGCTTGGCGCGGCTCTTCGCGGTGGGGGCCTGCTTCGCCTGTTTCTTGACGCTGGCGAGGATCGACTTGCGCACCTCGGGGTCCTCGATCTTCTGGAAAGCGATCAGAAGGTCGACCGATTCCCGATCAAGCTGCCCTGTGAATTCCGCCGCATCTTCCGCAGCGCCACGACGTGCAGCGGCGGCCGAAACGACATCAAGGCCGTCGTAGAAATACGCGATCCGCGTTTCCAGCGCCTGCGCCAGATCGAACAGCCGGCCGGCCGAAACGCGGTTGGCGCCACGCTCGTATTTCTGGATCTGCTGAAAGGTCACGCCCAGCCGGTCAGCCAGCTCCTGCTGCGACAGGTTCAGCTCCTGGCGACGCCAGCGGAGCTTTCTTCCGACGTGCTGGTCGGCGAGTGTGGGGTTCTTCGTCTCCAACGGGCTAGAGCCCTCCGCTGTGGACATCGCGCGCGACCAGCGACTGGCTAATCCTTATCCTAGCGACGCGGCAGGACGAACAACCCGAGGTTGAATCCGAGCAGCATCACCCAGAACAGGCCATCGCGCCATGCGCCATAGGGCGTTGGCTCAAGCGCCTTGGGGATGGGCGCGTCAACGATGCTCGACCGCCAACCGTCGGGATCGGGCGTGAAGCGCGCCGGATCGGCGGGCGCGCCGCGTGCGGTCCATCGGCCATAGCCATCGATGAAGCCGGTCTCGCCGCGGCTGGCGACACGCGCCATCGGCAAGCCCTCCTCGATGGAGCGATAGCGCGCCTGGGCCGCGTGCTGGCCGGGCCCGAGGAATTCGCCAAACCATGCGTCGATCGAAATGTTCACCAGCCAGTCGGGCCGGTCATCCCCTGTCGGCGACAGTCCCGGAAAGATCACCTCGTAGCAGATCAGCGGCCCGAAGGCCGGAATGCCGTCGACGCGCACGGAAGATGGCATCGGCCCCGCCTCGAACCCGCCCGGCGCCAGGTCCTGCAGCGTCTGCAGGCCGATCGCCTTGAGCGCGCCAGCGAACGGCATGAACTCGCCGAATGGCACCAGCATGTGTTTGTCATACCAGTGCCGCGCGCCGCGCACGTCGGCGTCACCGCTGAGCACGGCCAGCGAATTGTAAGCGCGCTGGTCGCCCGAGCCGGCCCCTTCCAGGCGCGGCACGCCGAGGATCAGTTTGCGCTGCCCGATGCTGTCGGAAACCGCGCGCAGTGCGCCGTCCCATTCGAACAGGAAATAGGGCAACGCGCCCTCGGGCCAGATGACGATGTCAGGCGCATTCGCCGTGGCCGGCCCGGTCAACTCGAGATAGCGCCTAACAATCCGCTCGGCCGACTCCCCGTCATGCTTCTCCGCCTGCGGCACGCCGATATCGACAAGGCGCACCATCACGCCTGTGCCTGGATCGTCAGCGGCCGGCGCATCGGCGAGCCTGCGCGCGCCCCAGCCCCAGATGGCGCCGAACACGATCGCGGCCACGATGACGGGCGCCGCCCGCGACGCCGTGCTGCCCCGCGCCCGCCGGTCCGCCAGCGTTGCAGGCGACGCCATCGCGATGACGGTCAGCGCCGAAAGACCATAGATTCCCCAGATCGAGGCCGACTGCGAAATCGCCTCGCCCGGCTGCCAGATCATGCCGGGCAGGTTCCACGGCAGGCCGCCAATGCCGAACAGCGCGCCGCGCACCCATTCGCCGAACATGAACGACACGGCGAAGATGATCAGCCGCGCGGGCCCCGGCTGCCAGAAGCGGAAACCGAGATAGACGCATGCGGACAGGACGAAGGTGAGGATGCTCGGCAGCGCGATGAGCGGCATCCAGATGAAGATCAGGTGCGAGCCCGGGTTCACTAGGAACGCCCACGCGATCCAGTGCATGCCGACGAGATAGTAGGCAAAGCCGAAGGCCGCCACGCGCCAGAAGGCCGCCCTGCCCGGCCGCGGCGCGAGTGCTGCGCCATCGAGGCACCAGACCAGTCCGGTCAGGGCCACCGCGAAGGCAGGCCAGAAGTGGACCGGTGGAAAGGCAAGGTTCGCAAACGCGCCAAGCGCCGCGCAGAACGCAAGCGCGCGCCAGCCCTTGAGCCCGGCTATCCAGAGATAGGCGGGCGCGATGAGGTTCGCCTGCCCCGCACCGGGACTGACGCTGGAACGCTTGTCGGTCATCACGCCTCCCCGGCCGGCCGTGAGTTATTGGTCACGAGCGGTCTAGCGCCGGCGTCTTGTCTTCTGCAAGCGCGGCTGGCGCCGGCTTCTGCGTCCGGATGCGCAGGCGCACGATCCGGCGGGGGTCAACTTCGATGATCTCGATCATGTAGCCGCTGGGGTGTTCGATCGATTCGCCGGCTTCCGGAACACGCCCGGCGAGCGCGGAGACCAGACCGCCCATGGTTTCGACCTCGTCCTCGAAATCCTCGACCTGCAGCGTGAAGCCGGTCGCCTTCTCGACATCCTCGATCGTCGCCAGTCCATCGACGTCCCACGAAGACCGGCCGCGCCGGATCACCGACGGCCGCGCCACGTCATGCTCGTCCTCAAGTTCGCCGACGATCTGCTCGACCAGATCCTCAAGGCACACCATCCCGCCCGTGCCGCCATACTCGTCCACCACGATGGCGATATGCGTGCGGCTGCTCTGCATCTTGATAAGCAGGTCGGGCAGCAGCGTCGATTCCGGCACGAACATGAGCTCGCGCGCGAGGCGCTGCAGCGGACGCGAATTCATCGTCTCCGGCGCCCAGCCCTGGCGCACGCCCTCGGCGACAATGTCCTTGATGTGGATGAAGCCCAGCGGCTCGTCGAGCGAGTCGCGATAGACCGGCATGCGCGAATGGGCCTCTTTCGCGAAGAAGCTAAGCACCTCGCCAAGCGTCGCATCGATCGATATGGCCGCGATATCCACGCGCGCCGTCATCACGTCGCGCACGCTCCCCGTCTCGAATTCCTTCAGGCGCAGGCGGATTGCTGCCGGCGCCGGCACGACGGCGTTGGGCAGTGTCGCGGTCTCGGGCTCAGGCGCTCCTGCGATCAGGCGTGCGAGACGCTGGCGCAGGGAGAATTTCTGCGGAGGCTCTCCGTCGTTAGGCAAGGCTCAGCTCTCCTTCGGTCCGGCATAGGGGCCCGTCGCATAGGGGTCGGGCCAACCCAGGCTCGCAAGCAATTCGACTTCCAGAGGTTCCATCACCTTCGCATCTTCCGCTTCAATGTGATCATAGCCCAACAGGTGCAGGAAGCCATGGATCAGAAGGTGGGCGATATGCCCCTCGAACGGGCGCCCCATCGTCTCGGCATCGCGCAGGGCCGTGTCATAAGCGATGGCGATATCACCAAGGTATTGAGGTTGCCCGGGAATTTCCGGTCCTTCCCCCGGGAAGGACAGCACGTCGGTGGGCTTGTCGAGCCCGCGCCATTGCTTGTTGAGAGCGTGCAATTCTGCGTCGTCCGTGAGCAGGACCGCAGCCTCTCCGGTCGCGCCGAGCCGGCTTGCTGCAAGGCCCAGCACATGCGCCGCGAACTGGTCGCAATCGCCCAGCGACAACCAGCGCTCGTCCGCAACGCGCAGGTCGATGTCGAGGCCAGACGATGGCGCAGCCGTGCTCACTGGGGGCCGGCGCTCTTTGACGCGTCCTTGTCGTAGGCGTCGATGATGCGCCCGACGAGTTCGTGGCGAACCACGTCTGCGCGCGTCAGCTCTTCAATCGCCACGCCCTTGACGCCCTTCAGGATCCCCATCGCGTGACCAAGGCCCGACTTCACGCCCGACGGCAGGTCGGTCTGCGACGGGTCGCCGGTCACCACCATGCGCGAGCCACGGCCAAGGCGCGTCAGCACCATCTTCATCTGCGGCACGGTTGCGTTCTGCGCTTCATCGATAATGACGAAGGCATTCTTCAATGTGCGCCCGCGCATGAAGGCAAGCGGCGCCACCTCGATCTCGCGGCGCTCTTTCCGGCGATCCACTTCCTGCGCACCGAGACACTCGTTGAGCGCATCCCAGATCGGCAGCATGTACGGGTCGACTTTTTCCTCCAGCGCGCCCGGCAGGAAGCCAAGCTTCTCGCCCGCCTCGACCGCAGGCCGCGCCACCACCAGACGCTCGCGCTTGCCGGCCTTCAGTTCGGCAGCGCCGGCCGCAACTGCAAGATACGTCTTGCCCGTGCCCGCAGGCCCAACACCGAAAATCAGGCCGAGATCATCGCGCTGCAGTTTCTCGACATAGGATTTCTGCCCCGGCGTCTGCGCCATTACCGGCTTGCGCAGACCCATGATCGCATCGGCCGAACCGACCGCTGATGTGTTGCTCGCCGTCAGCCTTATAGCGGCTTCCAGTTCGGCGGCGCTTGCCTCCGCGCCAGCGGCGATGCGGGCTGCGAACGCCTTGAGCGCCTCGGCCGCCTGCCGCGCGCCATCGCCCTGCCCGGTGATGACGATCTCGCCACTCTGCGCCTGGCTGTCGACGCGCACGCCATCGTCAGCGAACGCCTGCTCCAGCAATTGAAGGTGCGAATGCGCCGGCCCGCACAGGTCGCGCATCTGGTTCTGGCTGGAAACCGGAATGGTGAACTTTGCGCCGCGCGGTGACTTGGGCTTCTCGCTCATGCGAGCGCCACGGCCGCAACGAGCCGGCCCTTCAGACTGCTTCCGGTTGCGTCGATGATCTCGACCTCCGCCATGCTGTTTGACACCTGCATCGCATCCTCGACATGGACCGACTGCATATAGGGAGAATAGCCAAGCGCCTGGCCTTCGCGCTTGCCCTTGCGCGTGAACAGCGCCTGCATCCGCCGCCCGATCGACGCGCGATTGAAATCCTGCGCCTGATCGCTGATCAGTTGCTGAAGGCGCGCAAGCCGCTCGTCCTTCACGGCCTCCTCAACCTGCAGCTGCATGCCCGCCGCTGGCGTGCCGGGGCGCGGCGAGTACTTGAACGAATAGGCCTGCGCAAAACCCACCACCTTCACCAGCGCCAGCGTGTCTTCGAAATCCCTGTCCGTCTCGCCAGGGAATCCCACGATGAAATCCGACGCCAGCGCAATGTCGGGCCTTACCTTCCGCACGCGCTCGATGATGCGGAGATACTCGTCCGCCGTGTGCTTGCGGTTCATCGCCTTGAGAATGCGATCCGACCCCGCCTGCACAGGCAGGTGCAGGAACGGCGCAAGCTGTTCGACCTCGCCGTGCGCTGCGATCAGGTCGTCCTGCATGTCTGATGGGTGCGAGGTCGTGTAGCGAATACGCTCGACACCGCCGATCTTCGCGACATGGCGGATGAGATCACCAAGACCCCACTCCCCGCCCCTGGGATCATGCTCGGGCGCAGCGCCGTGCCATGCGTTCACATTCTGGCCGATCAGCACGATCTCGCGCACACCCTGCCGCGCCAGCTCGCGCGATTCGGCGATGATCGCATCGACGCCGCGCGAATACTCCGCCCCGCGCGTGTATGGCACGACGCAGAACGAACAGAACTTGTCGCAACCTTCCTGCACCGACAGGAAAGCCGATGGTCCATCGACAACGCGGGTCTTCGGCAGCGCATCGAACTTCTCGTCCGCCGCAAAATCGGTTTCCAGAACATCGCCCGTCGTGCGGGCCAGCCTCGCAATCATCTCCGGCAGGCGATGATAGGCCTGCGGCCCCACCACCATGTCCACCGCCGGCTGTCGGCGCATGATCTCTTCGCCCTCGGCCTGCGCCACGCATCCGGCGACCGCAATGCGCATCACGCCGCCGCCTTCCGCCTTCATGTCCCGCAGGCGGCCGAGTTCGGAGAACATCTTCTCCGTCGCCTTCTCGCGGATATGGCAGGTATTGAGCACGACAAGGTCGGCCTGCTCGGGCGCATCCACCGGCTCATAGCCAAGCGGCTTCAGCACGTCCCGCATCCTCTCGGAGTCGTAGACGTTCATCTGACAGCCATAGGTCTTGATGAACAGGCCCTTGGTTTTCGGCTGAGCGGCGGAGGAGTTGGCGTCAGCCACTTATTTCTTCTCGTCCTCGGTCAGCGGCACGCCATAAAGTTCGAGGCGGTGATCGATCAGGCGATAGCCAAGCTTGCGTGCGATCTCGATCTGCAGCTTCTCGATCTCGTCCGACTTGAACTCCACCACCCTGCCCGACTTCGCATCGATCAGGTGGTCGTGGTGTTCGTCCGGCGCCTCTTCATAGCGCGAGCGGCCATCGCGGAAATCGTGACGCTCGATGATGCCGGAATCCTCGAACAGCTTCACGGTGCGATAGACGGTCGCCAGCGAGATGTTGGCATCCACGGCGGCGGCGCGGCGATGCAGCTCCTCCGCATCGGGGTGATCTTCGGCCTGCGACAGCACGCGCGCGATGACGCGGCGCTGCTCGGTCATCCGCAGACCCTTCTCGATGCACCTTTGCTCGATCATCGACATACCCGTGACAGCCCCAAATAACCTTGCGGCCCCAAAACCTGCGCCTGGAGAGGACATATGATGGTCAGGCGCGGCCCTGTCCACCTGCGGGTGAAACGGGGCGCGACATGACCAGCGCATCGATCCGCCCGGTCTCGCCGGGATAATAGGCCTTCCGGACGCCGATTTCCACGAATCCTTCCGATTTATAGAGGCCCAGCGCAGGCAGATTGTTCCGCGCAACCTCAAGAATCCAACGCTCGAGCCCCCGTCGCGCCGCCTCGGCCTGCAGGCCGTGCATGATCCTGCGTCCAAGCCCCGTGCCGCGCAGGGCCGGAGCTGATGCAATGGTCAGCAGTTCCGCATCGCTCCCTGACGCGAGCGCAAGACCGAAGGCGACGACCTCACCCGCCTCTTCCGTCACCACGCAGATCGCCTCGGCGCGCCCCAGCCAGGTCGTGAAATCGTCACGCGTCCAGCCCTCGCGGAACGATGCGCCATGCAACACCGAAAGTGCGGCCGCATCCCCCGCAACCGCCGCCCGCACGCTCATGTGCGAACCGGCCTCATCGGAGCCGCATCCGGCTCACGCACATAGATTGGTCGCGCCGGGGGAAAATCCTCGTTGGTCAGCCGCGCCACAAACTGCGCCGCCGCCACCGCGCTTGGGCGTCCAGCCAAAATCGGCGCAGCAAACGCCGGGAGACCATCCGCCTGTCCGCAGACCGCGTCGACGCCAACGAGAAGCTCTCTCATGCCGGGCTCTTCCGCCTCACCTGGCTCTTCGACGCCCCGGCCATCGACAAGCCGCTGCACCCACCAGCTCAGTTGCGGCGGCCGCCGCTTCGCCGCCAGCACGCCAAGCACCCTGCCCGTCTGTGGCAGCGTATCGAGCGCCTCAAGACTGGAAACGCCAACCGCCCGAATTTCCAGCGCCAGCGCCAGTGCACGCGCGAACGACACGCCAACCCGCACGCCCGTGAACGAGCCCGGCCCGACAATCACCGCAACCCGATCCAGCTGCGCGAAGTCAACGCCCGCCTCGGCCATCACCTGATGCACCACGGGCGCCAGCCGCGCATCATGGCCCTGCGTCATCGTCTCGGCCACACGCGCCACGACAAGCGCGCCATCGCAGAGCGCGGCCTCGCAGACATCGGCCACGGTATTGATGCCAAGCACCAGCATCAGAGGATCCGGCAGGCTTCGTCGAAATCCAGCCTCGGCGCGCGCGGACGCAGGCGCGTGTCATCGCCATGGCCGATATTGACTAGGAAGTTCGAACGCCACGTCTTCATCACGGGATCAGACAGGAAGAACTCCTTGTCGATCCCCTCGCGGCTGAACCCGCCCATCGGTCCGCAATCGAGGCCAAGCGAACGCGCCGCGATGATCAGATACGCGCCCTGCAGCGTGCCCGACTGGATCGCATTCCATTCAGCGTTCTTTAGATCGGCAAACCAGTCCTTCGCATTCGGCGCATGCGGGATCAGCTTCGGAAGCTGTGCGACAAAATCGAGATCATAGGCGACGATGGCTGTGTAAGGTGCGCCAGCGCTCTGCTTGCGGTTGCCTTCATCCAGATGCGGCTCCAGCCGCGCCTTGGCCTCGGGCGAATGAATGAACATGAAGCGCGCCGGGCAGATGTTCGACGCCGTCGGCGCCATCTTCAGAAGGTCATACGTCGCGCGGATCAGAACTTCGGGCGTCGCCTCATCCGTCCAGCCCCGGCGCGTGCGCGCGGTGCGAAACAGCTGATCGAGCGAATTGTCGCTGAGCGGGTTCGACATGGACGCCCTTGCCTCAGATCGTCGCTTCGACGGCGGTGACCTCAGGCACGTAATGCCGCAACAGGTTCTCGACGCCATTCTTCAGCGTCGCCGTGGACGACGGACAACCCGAGCACGCGCCGCGCATCGACAGATGCACAATGCCGGTCTCGACATCGAAGCGGCGGAAGACAATGTCGCCGCCATCGTTAGCGACGGCGGGCCGAACCCGCGTTGCGATCAGCTCCTTGATCTCCGCGACGATCTCGGCCGTCTCGCCTTCATAGACGACATCCTCGTCGTCATCGGAGGCCGGCTGCGCATTCGCATCCGCCATGATCGGCGCGCCGGAGACGAAGTGATCCATGATCGCCGCCAGCGCCTGCGGCTTCAGGACGGCCCAGTCGGCGTCGTCCGTCTTGGTGATCGAGACGAAGTCAGACCCCAGGAACACGTTGCGCACCCCATTTACGGCAAAAAGCGCCGCCGCCAGCGGAGACGCAGCGGCCTCATCCTCGGAGATGAACTCGTAGGGCGTCGACGGCGACACATCGCGGCCCGGCAGGAATTTCAGCGTCGCCGGGTTGGGCGTGGACTGGGTCTGGATGAACATGGGAACGGCCTTTCCTAGGCCGATACATGGTGCGAACGGGCGTCCGGCGCAATCGGCTTCGACCGGAACGCATGGTTAGCAGGGCTATCGCCGCGCCCTACCCTGCAATCCCGCCAAGTTCGTCCAGCTCGGCGTCGGTCAGCTCGCCGGGGATCACCGTCACCGCCACCGGCCGGTTGGCGAGCGGCTTGCCCTTCGCCAGGCGCGAGACCAGCGGTCCCGGCCGCCAACCCGGCGCGGCGGCCAGGATCAGCGACTTGATCGCCTTGTCCGTGTTGACCAGGGAGCGGATCGCATCCACCGGCTCATCCACGCTGACGATCAACTCGCCCTTGACCCCGACGCGCTGTTCTACCGCCTCGAGGTGCTTCAGCGCCTTGATGCGCGCTGAATCCATCGCATCCTCGCTGATGTCGCGGTCGAGCCCGATCCATCCGCCCAGGCCCGGAACGCGCGCACAGCGCAGCACGATCAGCCCCGCCGACACGGCCTTCGCGCGCATCGCGGCGAACACCAGCGCGACCATGCATTCCTCGGTCTCGTCGGAGACTGCCAGGAATTTGCGTGAAACATCGTTCATGGCGGGCATCAGGGGTGCGACGGGCGGCTGGGTCAAGCCTGCCCCGACGTCGCCTATTCCGCGGCCGTGGCGCCTGCCGCGGGCGTGGCTGGCGCGGGAGCCGGCGCAGGTTTGGCTGCGGGCAGTTCGGCCTTGAGCGCGCTGGTCGCCAGTTCCGCTTGCGTCAGCAGGAAGCCGATCGCCGCCGGATGGTTGCCGAAGAGCGAGCCGTCGGGATCGCCGTTGAGCACGACGAGCGGATGGAATTCCGCGACCGCCTTCCACGCCTGTGCGGCTTTGGCGCGCGCGGCGACGGCGGCGGGCGTCTGCGGCCAGTCGAGCGCTTCGAGCATCACGAAGGCCACAACAGCCTGGCCTTTGGCGGTGTAGACGGCGCGCGTGGCGTCTTCGTCCATGGGGTTGCCGCCGATGGAGCCTTGCGAGGCGAGGATCGCCGTCTGCCCCTGAGCGGCCCATTCAGAGAGAAGACCAAGCTGGCCAGCCAGCATTTCCGGCGAAGACGTCACCTCGACATCGCGGCGCTTCAGGCTGCGATCATAGTTGACCAGCGCATCGCGCGCCGCGCGCATTTCGACGCCCGATGAATCGGCGGAGACAAGGCGAGCGGCGGCTTCAAGATCCGCATCCGGGCGCTGTTCGGCGATCGACTGCGCATTGGCGAGCGCGATCACGGCGCCGAGACTCTGCGCCATGGCTTGCTGGTAGGCGGGCTTGGCCGTTAGGCGCGCCATCGGCTCCCAAGCTTCGGCGTCGCTCGCCCAGCCGAGCTGTTCGAAATGTTGCTGCATCAGCACCGCCGAGCCGCCGGCCCAAGGGGCCGCCCACTGGCCACGATCGACGAGGCTCGAAAGGTCGCGATCGCCAACGTCGCTGGCCGCGACGACCATGGCGGGATAGGCGGCGAGCGCGGCGACGATCGCCGTCGCCTTCAGCCAGAATCCGACGCGCTGGAAAAATGTGGGGTGCGGGGCGTCCGCAATGTCGTGCTCGTCGGCCGCGGGCTCGACCAGCTCGGCTTCGATCACGTCAACGGGTTCAGCTTCGATGCGGCGAAGCGGAAACGGCTTGTCGGATTCCCGATCCGAAGATTTGGAGTCGGAGGTTTTTGAAGCCTCCTCGACCACGACCATGTCGCGGCGCAGTTTCAGCACTGACATGGCCCAGCCCCGGGTTCCGACAGAAAGCGGACCCTGAACGGGCCCGCCATTAACCTCAACACAACAATCGTTTAGGAGGGGTTACTACTGACCCCCACCCACCAACGCCTGAGCGAAGGAAATGGTTTCATTGCGGCCGGATTCTAGCTGGATTTGAATCGGAAATGTGGCGTCGGGCGCCACGGTCTGCGGCGAAAACACCATCAGATGCAGCCCCCTGGCGGCGAACGTGACGGCCTGGCCGGCGGGAAGTTCCACCGAATCAACCCGCTCCATACTCGCCAGCCCATCCTTGGTGACCGTGGTGTGCATTTCGATGCGCTCGGCCTGGGGAGATGACACCCCCGTGATTCGGTCGGCCGTCGACGACGTGATGGAAAAATAGGCAACGCCCACCCCCCCATCCGTCAGCGGCGCCCGATAGGTCGCGTCATCGACTTTGAGGCTGACGGTGGTTCCCCCACACGCCGAGAGCAGCAGGGCGAGGCTCGCGAGAAGCAGCTTCATGTCCATCTCCCTGCCCGCCCCGCGAACGTGGTTGGGGCCGCGCCAGCCGACCTTAGGCCGGCTTCGCCGCGAGTGGAATGCGCCGACGGGTCGCGCGCCGCTATCCGCGCCAGAACCCGACAACCTTGCGGACTTCATCCATCACCGGAGCGGCGATGGCGTTGGCGCGCGCAGCGCCATCCTTCAACACGCGATCAACTTCGCCCGGATCGTTCATCAGGCGGCGCATGTTGTCCGCAACCGGGCCCAGCTTTGTCACGGCCAGATCAGCCAGCGCCGGCTTGAACTTGCCGAAGCCATGCCCGCCGAACTCATCCAGCACCTGCTGCTCGGTCTGTCCGTTCAGCACCGCATAGATGCCGACAAGGTTGGCCGCTTCCGCCCTGCCCTCCAGCCCCTTCACTTCCGACGGCAGCATGTCGCTGTCGCTGGTCGCGCGCTTGATCTTCTTGGCGATCTCGTCGGCTGTATCCAGCAGGTTGATGCGCGAGGCGTCGGACGGGTCCGACTTCGACATCTTCTTTGTGCCGTCCTTGAGCGACATGATCCGCGCGCCCGGCCCCTGATAGATCGGCTCGGGCAGCGGGAAGAACCCCGGCGCGTTGAAGTCACGGTTGAACTTGCCGGCAATGTCGCGGCTCAGCTCAAGGTGCTGCTTCTGGTCCTCGCCCACGGGCACGTGCGTCGCCTTGTAAGCAAGAATGTCGGCGGCCTGCAGCACGGGATAGTCGAACAGGCCAACGGAGATGTTCTCCGCATCCTTGCCGGAGGATTTGTCCTTGAACTGCGTCATGCGCTCGAGCCAGCCCATGCGCGCGACACAGTTGAAGATCCAGCCCAGCTCCGAATGCGCCAGCACGGAGGACTGCGCAAAGATGATCGACTTCGCCGGATCGACGCCCGCCGCCAAATAGGCCGACGCGATCTCGCGCGTCTGGCCCGCCAGCAGTTTCGGATCCTGCGGCACTGTGATGGCGTGCAGGTCAACGACGCAGAAGATGCACGGATACTGGTCCTGCATCGCGACGAACTTCACCAGCGCGCCGAGGTAGTTCCCAAGGTGCAGGCTGCCGGATGGCTGCACCCCCGAGAACACGCGCTGCGGGCCGGAGTATTCGACCCGCTTCTGGTCGTGGGATTTCTGGTCTGACATAGGCGGGGGCTTTATCAGCCCTCGCCAGCAGACGGAACCCCCGCCACGCCCTTCTCGCGCCGCAGCGCGCCCTTGATCTCGGCGACCGTCACGGCCTTTAGCGCAAACGCGGCAACGCCGTAGATCACCACCCCGATGACGATGACGGCGAGAACCGCCACCTCCTTGCGCCACAGGAGTTGCGAAAGAAGCTCATACTGCCAGGCGCAGACGCCCGCGAATGCGCCCATCAGTCCGGTCGCGATCAGAAGCCGCACCATTCGCGTCCAGACGCGCGAACCCATCGTGTAGGCGCGTTCCGCATGCAGCGCCGCCGCCAGCAGGAACACGTTCACCCACGCCCCCAGCGACGTCGCAATGCCAAGCCCGATCGCGCCATCGATCCCCATCGTCGGGAACCAGTACCAGAGCCCCGCCCCCACCACGACCGTGATGGCGACCGACACCAGCGAGAACTGCATCGGCCGCTTGGATTTCTGCCGCGCAAAGAACGGCGGCGTGAACACCTTCGCCAGCACAAACGCCGGCACACCCCACGCGAACTGGCGCAGCACTTCGGCCGTTCGCAGCGCATCCGCGCTGGTGAACGCGCCGCGCGTCACGGTTGCATCGATGATGAAGAATGGCATCACCAACAGGGCTGCCGCCGCCGGCAGCGTGAACGCCATCGACAGGCCGACGCCATCGTCCATCGTGCGCGTGGCGCCCGCATGATCGTTCTCGGCAAAGTGACGCGACAGGCGCGGCACCAGCGCGAGGCCCACTGCAACGCCGATCAGCCCGAGCGGCAATTGATAAAGGCGATCCGAATTGTAGAGCACGCTGCGCGCGCCCGGGTCCGACCCCGACAGCATCTGCGTCACCAGCGAAGACACCTGCAGCGCCCCGCCCGCAATCGCGCCCGGCACTGCGATCGCCAGCATCTTGCGCACGCCCCGGCTTATCACCGGCAAGCTCGCGCCCAGCTTTACGCCCAACTTCCGCGTGCCCCACCACAGCAGCGCGCATTGCAAAAGACCGGAGAACGCAACCGCCGCCGCCGCCCACTGCGCCGCCTGCACCTGGTCCTGAATGATCACGAGTGGCGCGATCGTGCAGAGGTTCAGCAGCATCGGCGCCGCCGCCGTCAGCGCAAACCGCCCCAGCGTGTTCAGCACCCCCGACAGCAGCGAGGCGAGCGTCATGAAGACGAGATACGGCATGGCCAGCTGCGCCATCAGCGTCGCGATCGCCATCGTTCCCGGATCGTTGACATAGGCCGACAGCAGCAACGGCATCAGCCACGGCATCGCCACTTCAAGGCCGATGGTGACCAGCGCCACAACGGTGAGAATGAACGCCATCGCCTGCGAGGCAATCTTGTCGGCCGCCTCCGCGCCATCCTGCGCGCGTGACGCGGCGAACACCGGCACGAAGCCCTGCGCAAACGCCCCCTCCGCAAACAGGCGGCGGAACAGGTTGGGCAACATCTGCGCCGTCGCCCAGCAGTCCATCAGCGGCCCCGACCCGCCCCCGCCAAACCGCGCATTCAGCGCAAGGTCGCGCGCAAAGCCCAGCACCCGGCTTCCAAGCGTGAAGAAGGTCTGCACGAAAACGTTGCGCGCTAGGGACATTGACGGCCTGTGGTGGGAATCAGTCGGAAAGCTCTGGCTACCAACTACAGCCTTACGGCGCGTTGCGGCCAGTCCCCATAACTGCGGATGTGGTCAGCGCCCGCTTGAGCGCCTGATCCTGCGCCAGGGCCCTACCGATCAAACGAAGCCGGCGCCCTTGCCAGCGTGTGCGCCGGAATGCGCGGCGGGTTCGGCGCATGCGAGCGCAGCACGGCGACCAGTCGTTCCGTCAGCGGCGCATCCATCTCCGTCGGCACCGGTCCCCCGCCCAGCGGCTCGACATAGAAGACGTCATGCACGCGCTCGCCATAGGCGCCGACGTGCGCCGAGCGGATCGACAGTTTGGCATCCGCAAGTTCGCGCGCAATGTCGTAAAGCAGCCCCGGCCTGTCGCGGCCCGACACCTCGATAATAGTGCGGTCGATCGAAGCTTCGCGGTCGATCAGCACAAGCGGCGAAATGATGAAAGCGGCATGGCGGCGACTGGCGGCCGGCACCTTGCCCGGCGTCTTGACGCCCTCCCCGCCCGCAGCCGCCGCCTTGAGATCGGTGATCAGCCGCTCCAACGCGCTCGCATGGTCCGTGCCCAGCGGCTGGCCGCGCGAATCCTGCACGTCGAACACGTCGAGCACGCGGCCCGCGCCCGCGTCATAGAGGTGCGCCGCGACGATGTTTGCCCCCGACGCGCTGAGCGCGCCGCAGAGATCAGCAAACAGCCCGGGCCTGTCCGGCGCCGACACGACAATTTCCGTCGCCGAGCGGCCGGCATCGACGAAGCCGGCGACAACGATCGGCTTGCCCGCCTCCTTCGCCAGCGCCGCCGCATGGCGCGCCTGCACTTCGGTTGTGAAGCCAACCCAGTAGGCCGGCTCGATCGCCGCCAGCTGCGGCGTCGGCCCGACACGATCCGCCAACGCCTGCCGCGCCGCTTCCGCCCGCTCGACAAGCTGCGCGCGAACACTCTTGTCGTCGGTACGGCCGCCACGCAGCGCCGCCTCAGTCGCGTGATAAAGGTCGCGCAGCAGTTGACCCTTCCAGCCATTCCACACGCCCGGCCCCACCGCGCGAATGTCCGCAACCGTCAGGATCAGCAGCAGCCTCAGCCGCTCGAGGTTCCCCACACGCTCGGCAAAGCGCGAGATCGTCTGCGGGTCGGTGATATCGCGCCGCTGCGCCGTGTCGCTCATCTCGAGGTGATTGCCGACCAGCCAGGCCACGAGGTCCGCCTCGTCTTCCGGAAGTCCCAGCCGCAGAGATGCGGACCGCGCCTGCTTCGCGCCCTCGATCTGCTGGTCGCCCTTCCCCTTGCCCGTGTCGTGCAACAGCATGGCGAGATAGAGCGCCCGCCGGTTCTGCACTTTCGGGAAGAGCTCGGTCGAGAGCGGATGCAGCTCCTTCTCCGTGCCCTGTTCGATATCGTGGATCGTGTCCACCGCCTTCAGCGTGTGCTCGTCCACGGTGTAGTGGTGATACATGTTGAACTGCGTCTGGCCGACGATGCGGCCGAATTCCGGCACGAAGCGGCCGAGCACGCCGGCCTCGTTCATCAGCGGCAGCACGATGCCCGGATGGTTCTTGCCGGCGATGATGTCGAGGAACATCGCGCGTGACTCATCATCATTGCGCGCCTGCCGCGTGACCGCCCACAGCGACCGCCGCGCCGCCGTCAGCGCCTCGGGATGGATGTCCATCTGCCGCTCGTTGGCGAGCCAGAACAGGCGCATCAGCTTGCGCGTGTTCTTCGCGAAAATCTCCGGCTCAGTAATACTCAGCCGCCCGCCATCGACGGCGAAGCCTTCTTCCTTCAGCGGCTTTGCCGCCGCCGCCGGCATGAAGCGGATGCGTCCGCCCGGGCGCTTCTTCTCATCCACTTCCAGCTTTGCGCAGAGGATGCGCGTCAGCGCGCCAACTTCCTTCGCCGCCAGGAAGTAGCGCTTCATGAAACGCTCGACCGCGTTGACGTTGCCCCGCGCCGTATAGCCCATGCGCGCCGCCATCTCGGGCTGCAGGTCGAACGACAAACGCTCCTCGCCCCGGCCCGTCAGGAAGTGGAGATGACAGCGCACCGTCCACAGGAAGCGCGCCTCGCGCATGAAGATGGCGCGGTCGGATGGAATGAACGCCGAGTTCTCCAGCACTTCCTGCAGCTTGTCGCCGCCATGGATGTACTTCGCCAGCCAGAACAGCGTCTGCAGGTCGCGCAGCCCGCCCTTGCCATCTTTCACATTGGGCTCGACACGATAGCGCGAGCCGCCCTCGCGTGCGTGGCGATCTTCGCGCTCCTGCAGCTTGGCCGCGACGAACTCCGCGCCGCGTCCCTGCACCACATCCTTGTGGAAACGCTCCGACAGCTTGTCGAACACGCCGCGGTCGCCGAACAGGAAACGCTTGTCGAGAATGGACGTGCGGATCGTCACGTCTTCCTTCGACAGCTTCACGCACTCGTCGATATTGCGGAAGGAATGGCCAACCTTGAGGCCCATGTCCCATAGCGCATAGAGCATGTACTCGATCACGCTCTCGGCCCAGGCCGTCTGCTTGTAGTTGCGCACGAACAAGAGGTCGACGTCGGAAGACGGCGCCAGCACGCCACGCCCGTATCCGCCCACCGCCACCACGGCCATGCGCTCGGCCTCGGTCGGATTGTGGGCGCGGAAAATGTGGACGACCGTGAAATCGTAGAGCGCCGACAGCGCCTCATCCATCACCGCCGAAAGCAGGTTGGCCGTGTCGAGGCCGTCCGCCCCCTCCTCCAGCCTGTCCTGCGCGATCATCCGCCCTCGGAACAGCGCCGCATGGATCAGGTCGAGCGCCCGCTTCCGCTGGGCGATCGGGTCCGACCCGTTGTCGAGCGCCGCCGCCGTCAGCTGGATGCGCAGCTTCCGCCCGTCGACAATGTCGGCAATGCGCCACGGGCCCGGCTTCACGGGGCCCGTTCGGACAGTGGGAAGAGCTTCTACGCCAGCGTCAGTCATGCCCCACATGTCTAGCCGCCTTTGGCGCAACACAACAGGCGGCAACAGATCGCTCCGGAAAGCCGTAGGGCGTGGTTGCCCGTTAACGCCTGCCGGGGCAGTTTCGGCCCGGGGAAGGCCGGGACAAGCATGACGGATCCGCTCGAGATCGCCGCAACGGCCCTGACGCTGGTCTGCGTCGTGCTGGCCGTGAAACGCAGCCTCTGGCAGTTCCCGACCGGCATTCTGGGCACGGGTCTCGGCTTCTTCGTGTTCTGGAACTCCCATTTCTATTCCAGCGCCGTGCTGCAACCGATCTTCATCGCGATCCAGGTCTATGGCTGGTGGTTCTGGGTGCGCGGAAACAATTCCGCCCCGCCCCCGATCCGCACCACGCCCCTTCCCCTCATCCTGGGCGGCGCACTCGCCGCCCTTACCCTGGCCTTCCTTGGCGCCTTTGCGCTGGAGGCGTGGACGGACGCCGCCATGGCTTACGCCGACGCAGCAATCCTAGCCCTTTCCATCTTCGCGCAGGCGCTGCTTAGCCTGAAGCGGATCGAAAACTGGCCCGTGTGGGTCGTGATCAACGTCATCTCGGTCGTCGTCTATGCCTCAGGCGGCCTTTGGCTCTACGCCGCCCTATACGCCGTCCTGTTCTTCAACGCCTTCTGGGGCTGGTGGGAATGGCGCAAGGAATTGCGGTCATATTCGCCCGAGACCCAATCAGCACCTGCCCAGGCCGCACGATGAGCTTCCTCGCCAAACCCAAACGCGGCTTCGTGCTCGGCAAGTTCATGCCGCCCCATGCGGGCCACGTGTATCTCTGCGACTTCGGCCGAGCCTATGTCGACGAGCTCACCATCCTCGTCTGCTCGCTTCCCGACGATCCCATTCCGGGCGAGCTGCGCCACCAGTGGATGAAGGAGATGTTCCCCTCCACACGCGTGCTCCACTGTCCGGAGATCGTGCCCCAGGCGCCCGAGGATGACCCTGAAAACTTCTGGCCGATCTGGGCCGACATTCTCAAGCGCTATCACCCCGAACCCATCGACATCATCTTTGCCTCCGAGCCCTACGGCCACCGCCTCGCCGCAGACGCCGGCGCGCGTTTCGTGCCCGTGGATGAAGCCCGCACCGCCTTCCCGATCTCTGCGACCGCGATCCGCAACGACCCTTATCGCAACTGGCGTTTCCTGCCCGGACCCGTGCGCCCCTACTACCTCAAGCGCGTCACGCTGGTGGGTGCTGAATCGACCGGCAAGACATCGCTGTCGGCCGAACTTGCGCGCCATTACGACACCGTCGTCGCCCCCGAATACGGCCGCTTCCACACCGAGGCTTTCGGCTCTGGCGCAACAACGCCGGAAGACATGCGCCAGATCGTGATGGGCCATCTGGCCGGCGTCTCCGCCGCCAGCCTTCGCGCCAACCGCGTGCTGATCGAGGATACCGATCCCGTGCTCACCGCCGTCTGGTCCGACACCCTCGCCGGCTCGCGCGACCCATGGTTCGACGCCTATCGCGACTATCCCGATCTCTACATCTTCTGCGACATCGACATGCCCTGGGTCGACGACGGCACGCGCTATTTCCACGACCCCGCCGTGCGCCGCAATTTCCACCGCGCGACCGAGCGCGAACTCGTCTCGCGCGGCGTGAACTTCGTCCGCGTGCGGGGCAACCCCGAACAACGCCGCGCCATCGCCATCGAAGCGATCGACAACCTGCTGCGCACAACACGCGTCACGCGCTGACGCGCACCCCAAAAACCAAACCGGCCAGCTGGGGGAGCAGCTGGCCGGTCATTGGCTGGAACACATTTGCTTTGGGGAGGGTTCAGGCAACCCCGCCGCCGGTGAAGGCCGTCGCCAGCACCAGGAACACAGCCGCAACACTGAGGATACCGAGCGAAAGGGAACCAATCTGGTTCAGGCGCTCGAGCGTCGAAGGTTTGATCAGACCGTACATTTCGTTTTCCGCTTCTTTTTTTCTTGTTCTTGGCGGGTCGGCCTCTGCCGGGCTTTGCCGCCTGACGGATTGGGGGGAAGTCTTGTGGGAGGGGTTAGGCGATGCCGTGGAAGCCGCCGAAGGCGACCATGGCGGAAGCCAGGGTGAAGAAGGCGATGCCGAACGAGGCAATCAGGTTCACAACTTCGAGCTTCGATTGTTTGATCAGACCGTTCATTTGAGTTCTCCGTTTCTTGTTTTTATCGGCTGCGCCTCTTGGCGGGCCTCGCCGTTGAAGACTTCATTGCAACCCCCGTGCCAGACTTTTTTAACTCTGGTATTCGTTGTTTTTATTGGATTTTGTTTCTGGGGACGCCTGATGGATCACATATCATAGGTGAATGGCGCCACAAGCTTGGCGTGTTTCGCCATCGATGTGGCGAGATTGGCGCGAGTCCTGCAGCTATTCCTTCGCCGCCGACTTCAGCCGGTAAACCAGCTCCAGCGCCTCTTTCGGCGTCAGCGTGTCCGGGTCGAGCGCGGCCAGCATCCGATCGGCCTCTGACAGCTCGCGCGCCTCCGGCTCTGGCCGCGCCTCGAAGGCGGCAAACAGCGGCAACTCTTCCAGCCGCTTCGCCCCACCCTCTTTCGCTTCCAGCTTCTTCAGCACCGCCTCGGCCCGCTTCACCGCCGCCGTCGGCAGGCCGGCCAGCTTCGCCACCTGCACGCCATAGGAGCGATCCGCCGGCCCCGGCTTCACCTCGTGCAGGAATACGAGGTCGCCCTTCCACTCCTGCGCCCTGAGGCTCGCATTGCTGCAAGCGGCCAGCGTGTCCGCCAGCCCGGTCAGCTCATGATAGTGCGTCGCGAACAGCGCGCGGCACTTGTTGACCTCGTGCAGATGCTCCACCGCCGCCCACGCGATGGCCAGGCCATCCCATGTCGACGTACCCCGCCCCACTTCATCCAGGATCACGATCGAGTTCTGCGTCGCCTGGTTCAGGATCGCCGCCGTCTCGATCATCTCGACCATGAAGGTCGACCGCCCGCGCGACAGATCGTCGGATGCGCCCACACGACTGAATACCCGATCCGCCAGCCCCAGCCTGAACTTGCGCGCCGGCACATAGCAGCCCGCCTGCGCGAGGATCACCAGCAACACGTTCTGGCGCAGGAAGGTCGACTTGCCGGCCATGTTCGGCCCGGTAATCAGCGTCAGGCGCGGCGCGGAAGATCCACGCGCATCCAGTCGGCAATCATTCGCCGTGAACCCCTGCCCCTGCGCACGCAGGCTGGCCTCGACAACCGAATGCCGCGCGCCCTCCGCCTCGAACACCGGCGCGTCCACAATCTCCGGCCGCACGGCCGCCGCCTCCGCAGCCCATTCCGCATTGCCCGCCGCCACATCGATGCGCGCGAGCCCATCCGCCACCAGCGCCAGCTCCGCCCCCAGCGCATCCGCCTCGGCGACAAAGCGGTTGAAGATATCCATCTCCCGCGCCAGCGCCTCGCCATCCGCCCGCGAAATCCGCGCCTCAAGCTCCGATAGCTCGGTCGTCGAAAACCGCATGGCGTTCGCCATCGTCTGGCGATGGATGAACGTCGCCGCCAGCGGCGGCTTCATCAGCTGGTCGCCGTGCTTGGCGTTCACCTCGATGAAGAAGCCCAGCACATTGTTGTGCTTGATGCGCAGGCCCGAAATGCCTGTGTCCGTTGCATATTGCGCCTCAAGCCGCGCGATGATGCTGCGCGCATCCTCCTTCAGCGACCGCGCCTCATCGAGCGATGGATCAAACCCCGCCGCAACAAACCCGCCATCGCGCGCCTGCACCGGGAGCTCGGCCGCCAACGCATTGCCCACCTGCTGCGCAAACGCCGCGAGCTTCGGCTTGTCCGCCAGCGACAGCGCGGCGCAAGCAGACGCAATCTCCGCTGGCGGATCGTCCCGGCTCGAAAGATCCGCGCAGATTTCCTCGCCCACCCGCAGGCACGCCGCCAGCGCCGCCAGGTCGCGCGGTCCCCCACGGCGCAGCCCCAGCCGCATCCGCGCGCGCTCCAGATCGCTCGCCCGCTTCAGCGCGCTACGCGCAAACTCACGCCGGTCCGACGCATCCAGAAAGAACGCCACCGCATCCAGCCTGCGCCCGATCTCGTCCTTGTCCCGCGACGGCCGGTTGATCCGATGCGCCAGCAACCGCGCCCCCGCCGACGTCACCGTGCGATCAACCGCCGCCACCAGCGATCCCTGCCGCTGCCCACGCGACGAACGCTCGATTTCGAGGCTCGCCCGCGTCGCCTGGTCGATCGCCAGAAATGCATCCGGCGCAGATCTTATCGGCGGGTCCAGCCTTGCCTGCCCGCCCGCCTGCGTCACCGCGAGATAGTCGAACAGCAGCGCACACGCGATCAGCTCGGCGCGCGAGAACGCGCCAAAGCCATCAAGCGTCGAGACGCAATAAGCCTCTTTCACCAGCCGCTCGCCCAGCTTGGCGTCCGCACGCACATCCGGGCGCGGCGTCAGCGTCAGCCCCTGCGTCGCCCGCGCCACATCCGGCTGCGCCATCACGCTGTCAGCAACCAGCACCTCGCGTGGCGCCACCGCCGCCAGCACATCTTCAAGCGCCGCAGGCTGGAGCCCGAACACCTCGAACCTCCCCGTCGAGACATCCGCAAACGCCAGCGCCGCCTCGCGCCCGCCCGCCGCCAGCCCGATCGCGGCCAGACAATTGGCCGACCGCGCCTCCAGCAGCGCCTCTTCGGTGATCGTCCCCGGCGTCACGATCCGCACGATCTCGCGCCGCACCACCGCCTTCGATCCGCGCTTCTTCGCCTCGGCCGGATCCTCCACCTGCTCGCAGACGGCGACGCGGTACCCGGCCTTGATCAGACGCGAGAGATACCCCTCGGCCGCATGATACGGCACGCCCGCCATCGGGATCGGCTGTCCGTTGTGCTGGCCGCGGAATGTCTGCGTGATGCCCAGCGCCCGCCCCGCCGTGATCGCATCCTCGAAGAACAGCTCGTAGAAATCGCCCATCCGGAAGAACAGCATCGCGTCCGGATGTCGCGCCTTCATGTCGAGGTATTGGGCCATGAAAGGCGTTGCGCCCTCGGTTGAGGGCGCAGTTTGAGCAACTTCTTGCTCCGCGGGTATCGAATCCCGACCCTTCACGCTTGATTCAAACCCCGTTTAGCGCTGAATGCCCGCCAGCCTCGCCGGGCCCGTTTTCCTGCGAGGCTTCTGCCTAGTGACCTGCGCCTCCGCCCTCAAGCGAAAACCAATATGACAACCAAACGCCCCAGCTTCACAGACGAGGAAGCCCTCGCCTTCCACCGCTATCCGCAGCCGGGGAAGCTGTCGGTAACGCCAACCAAGCCGATGGCCACGCAGAAGGACCTGTCGCTGGCCTATTCGCCGGGCGTCGCCATCCCCGTCCTCGCCATCGCGAAGGACAAGGAGCTGGCCTACGAATACACCTCCAAGGGCAACATGGTGGCCGTCATCACCAACGGCACGGCCATCCTGGGTCTCGGCGATCTTGGCCCAATGGCGTCCAAGCCCGTCATGGAAGGCAAGTCCGTCCTCTTCAAACGCTTCGCTGACGTCGATTCCATCGACATCGAGGTCGACGAGAAGGACCCGCAGAAATTCATCGACTGCGTGCGCGCCATCGGCGCCACGTGGGGCGGCATCAACCTTGAAGACATCAAGGCCCCCGAGTGCTTCATCATCGAGAGCGAGCTGCGCTCGAAACTCGACATCCCCGTCTTCCACGACGACCAGCACGGCACCGCCATCATCGCCACCGCCGGCCTGATCAACGCCTGCGAGATCACGGGTCGCCAGCTTTCCGACTGCAAGGTCGTCATCTCGGGCGCCGGCGCCGCCGGCCTCTCCGTCGCCGGCCTGATCCGCCATCTCGGCGTCAAGCGCGACAACATCCTGATGGTCGACCGTCAGGGCGTCATCTACGAAGGCCGCACCGAGGGCATGGACCAGTTCAAGTCCGCCTTCGCCGTGAAAACCAAGAAGCGCACGCTCGCCGAAGCCTTCGAAGGCGCCGACGTGTTCATGGGCCTCTCCGCCAAGGGCACGGTCAACAAGGCCATGATCAAGTCCATGGCCAAGAACCCGATGATCTTCCCGATGGCGAATCCCGATCCCGAGATCACGCCGGAGGAAATCCTCGAAGTCCGCACCGACGCCATCATCGCGACGGGCCGGTCCGACTATCCGAACCAGATCAACAACGTGCTCGGCTTCCCCTACATCTTCCGCGGCGCGCTCGACGTGCGCGCCCGCACGATCAACGAAGAGATGAAGGTGGCCGCCGCCAAGGCGCTCGCGCAACTTGCCCGCGAAGACGTTCCCGATGAAGTGGCCGCCGCCTATGCCGGCGCGCGCCCCACCTTCGGCCGCGACTACATCATCCCTGCCCCGTTCGATCCGCGCCTGATCTGGTATGTGCCGCCCTTCATCGCGCAGGCCGCGATGGACACCGGCGTCGCGCGCAAGCCCATCGCCGACATGCAGGCCTATCGCGACTCGCTCGCGCAACGCCTCGACCCCGCCGCCAGCTTCCTGCAGCGCGTCTATGGCAAGGTCCGCACCGAGAAGAAGAAGCGCGTCGTCTTCGCCGAGGGCGAGGAGCCGTCCGTCATCCGCGCCGCCTGGCAGTTCAAGACGCAGGAGCTGGGCGAGCCCATCCTTGTCGGCCGCGACGAGCAGGTGACCCGCAACATGCAGCTGCTCGGCATTCCCGCCGGCGAGCTGCAGATCGTCAACGCGCGCGTCTCCAACACCAACGAGGCCTACACCGAATTCCTGTACAAACGCCTGCAGCGCAGGGGCTATCTGCAACGCGACGCCCAGCGCATGATCAACCAGGACCGCAACGTGTTCGGCGCCACCATGGTCGCCATGGGTCACGCAGACGGCATGGTCACCGGCGTCACGCGCAACTACGCCACGTCGCTCTCAGACGTGCTTCAGGCTATCGACCAGAGCGAAGACATCCGCCCGATCGGCGTCTCGATCATCATCGGCAAGACCGGCCCGATCCTGATCGCCGACACCAGCGTCACCGAAATGCCCGGCGCCGAGGAACTGGCCGAGATCGCGATGTCGGCCGCGAAGGCCGCGCACAAACTCGGCTTCACGCCGAAAGTCGCCTTCCTCTCCTACTCCACCTTCGGCAACCCGCCGGGCGAGCGCATGGCGAAAGTCCGCGATGCTGTCGCGATACTTGATGCCAAGGGCGATGTCGGCTTCGAATACGATGGCGAGATGGCCGTCGACGTGGCGCTGAACCCGGAGGCACGCCGCCTCTACCCGTTCTGCCGCCTGACCGGCCCGGCCAACGTGCTGGTCATGCCCGCCATCCACTCCGCCGCGATCTCGACCAAGATCGCAGCAACGCTTGGCGGCGTCACGGTGCTTGGCCCCCTGCTCGTCGGCCTGAAGTCATCCGTGCAGATCGCCCAGCTCGATGCGACCGCGCAGGACATCGTGAACCTCGCAGCGTTCGCCGCGTACAACACGAACGGCTGAGCCCGCCGATAGAGACCCCCACCTGTCCGTCCCCTAAACGGGGCGGAACCTTGGGGCCATCACCGGCCTTCAACGTGAGGTAAGTTCGCGCAACATGGTCCCGCCCCGTTTAGGGGGCGGACGGTGGGGGTCCGTCTCCACTAGCGCAGCTGTCTCGACGATCAGTTCACCAAGACCGCGTCACCCGCCTCAAAGTCAGATTGATCCGCCCGCCACCCGGCACCAGGGTCGAGCTATCCGGCCAGATCCGATCCACCCCGTGATAAGCGCGCCGCGACGCACCGCCGAGCACCACCACATCCCCGGAAGCCAGCCGCATCGAAGATGTCGGACTGTTCCGCTCCAGCCCACCCAACCGAAACAAGGCCCGAGACCCAAGCGACACCGAAACGACCGGCGCGTCCTTCGCGTCCTCGTCCGCATCGATATGCAGCCCGAGCTTCGTGCCCGCCTCATACCAGTTGACCAGGCACGCCTCAGGCGGCGCTGGATAGTCCGCCACATCCTCCCAGAGCTTCAGCAGCGTTTCCGGGATCGGCCCCCACGCCTCCCCCGTCACCGGATGCGTAGGCTGGTAGCGATAGCCCTTGATGTCCGACACCCAGCCCAGCGGCCCAAGATTGGTGTTCCGGACCGACAGCGGCTTCCCCGTCCGAGGCATCGCCCCGCGATAGAGCGGATTGGTCTCGAGGATGCCCAGCACCTCACCCACCAGCGCCTTCTGGGCGGCGGACGAAAAATACTCCGGCAGGAAACGGAAGCCGTCGATCATGCTCCGAATGTAGGCAAGCCGTTCGTCCGCGTCGCCGGGAAGATGACAGCAATGGCGCCTCATGCTTCAGTACCCGGATCGATCCTAGGGAACCCCCATGGCGATCAACTTCGCCCTCTCCGCCGCCCGCGTGCAGGCCCGCTCCGCCAGCCGGGACATCCGAACCCAGATCAAGTCCGCCGCCGCCAACTGGCGCGCCACCCACAAGGAACAGCGCGAGAACGAGCTCCGCGAGATGGGAATAGTCATCCCCCTCTCGGAATGGCTTGGGCACAACAACGGGCCCGACTTCCTCGAGCACCTCCGGTTCAAGGAATGGGCGTGGACCCAGGCCCGCAAGGCCGCCTTTGCGCCCCCCGACCCCGAAACGGGCGCCCGCTGGGCCCGGAAAGCCGAGGCGCTCGGCCTTTCTTACGAGGAATATCGGTTGGAACTGCTTGAACGCGGACGCCATCCGACGGATGAAGACGCAACGCGCATCCGCAACGCCCGGCCCTCCCCCGGCAATCTGCGGTCGCTTTGAACTAATCTCTTGAGACTGACTGACCAGTTCCCATATGAGCCCCTGCCACAGGGCCGTTCACCGGCTTTGCGGGCGATCAAGACCAGGACCAAAGGGGTCGTCCATTCTGGGTGCTGCCTAGTCAGGCCCGGACGAGGAATGGGGCGGCCGCCGCAGAAAGGACTTATGTAGTATGGCGAAGATCATCGGCATTGACCTCGGTACCACCAACTCGTGCGTCGCCGTCATGGATGGCGGACAGGCACGGGTGATCGAGAACTCGGAGGGCGCGCGAACGACCCCCTCCGTCGTTGCATTCCAGGATTCCGGCCAGCGGCTCGTCGGCGTCATCGCCAAGCGCCAGGCCACGGTTAACCCGCGCTTCACCTACTCCGCCATCAAGCGCCTGATCGGCCGCACCTATGCCGACCCGATGGTCGCCAAGGACAAGGACCTCGTCGCCTACGAGATCGTGAAGGGTCCCAATGGCGATGCGTGGATCCAGGGCCGCGACAAGGCCTATTCGCCCCAGGAAGTTTCCGCCTTCATCCTCGGCAAGATGAAAGAAACGGCCGAGGCCTATCTCGGCGAGAAGGTCACCCAGGCCGTCATCACCGTCCCCGCCTACTTCAACGACGCCCAGCGCCAGGCGACGAAAGACGCCGGCCGCATCGCGGGCCTTGAAGTCCTCCGCATCATCAACGAGCCGACGGCTGCCGCCCTCGCCTACGGCCTCGAGAAGAAAGACTCGGGCAAGGTCATCGCCGTGTACGATCTCGGCGGCGGCACGTTCGACGTCTCGATCCTCGAGATCGGCGATGGCGTCTTCGAAGTGCTGTCCACCAATGGCGACACCTTCCTCGGCGGCGAAGACTTCGACAACCGCCTCGTCGATTACATCTGCGAGGAGTTCCAGAAGCAGAACGGCATCGACCTTCGCAAGGACCTGATGGCGCTCCAGCGCGTCCGTTCCAAGGCCGAAGAGGTCAAGAAGGAACTGTCGACCGTGCAACAGGTCGACATCACCGAGCCCTACATCACCGCCGGCCCGTCTGGCCCGGTCCACCTCAACATGAAGCTCACCCGCGCCAAGCTCGAGGCCCTCGTCGAGGATCTCGTGAAGCGCACGATGGAGCCCTGCAAGAAGGCGCTTACCGACGCCGGCAAGACCGTCGCCCAAATCGACGAGATCATTCTCGTCGGCGGCATGACGCGCATGCCCAAAGTGCAGGAAGTCGTGAAGGCCTTCTTCGGCAAGGAGCCGCACAAGGGCGTCAACCCGGATGAAGTCGTCGCCGTCGGCGCCGCGATCCAGGCCGGCGTTCTGCAGGGCGACGTGAAAGACGTGGTGCTGCTCGACGTCACCCCGCTCTCGCTCGGCATCGAAACGCTGGGCGGCGTGTTCACGCGCCTCATCGACCGCAACACCACCATCCCGACCAAGAAGGGCCAGGTGTTCTCGACCGCTGACGACAACCAGTCGGCCGTCACCATCCGCGTGCTGCAAGGCGAGCGCGAGATGGCCGCCGACAACAAGCTGATGGGCAACTTCAACCTTGAAGGCATCCCCCCTGCTCCGCGCGGCGTGCCGCAGATCGAAGTCACGTTCGACATCGACGCCAACGGCATCGTGAACGTCTCGGCGAAGGACAAGGCGACCGCCAAGGAACAGAAGATCACCATCCAGGCGTCCGGCGGTCTCACCGAGGCCGAGATCCAGCAGATGGTGAAGGACGCCGAAGCCAACGCCACCGCCGACAAGGCCCGCCGCGAAGCCGTGGAAACCAAGAACCAGGCCGAAGGCCTCGTTCACGCCACGGAAAAACAGCTGTCCGAGCATGGCGCGGCAATCAGCGCCCAGCTCAAGTCCGACATCGAAGGCGCCATCGCCGACCTGAAGGGCGCGCTCGAGAAGGATGACGCTGCGGCCATCAAGACCAAGAGCCAGGCGCTTGCCGCCGCGGCGATGAAGATGGGCGAGGAAATCTACGCCAAGACCCAGGGCGGCGATGATGCCGGTCCTGGACCGGGCGGCCCGGGCGGCCCCTCCGGCGGCGGCGACGATGTGGTCGATGCTGACTTCGAGGAAGTCAAAGACGACAAGAAAAGCGCCTGATTACTGGGCTGATTTGCTCATGATGAGGTGAGGAATCTGATGGGCCATGACGAGTGGGGGCTTTAATCCCCAGGAGTCATGGCCCATCTAGTTTCAACGGTTACTAAGGTTCGCCTGCGATAGGACGACTGGCCCAGAGGGTTCTCCCTCCCTCGGGCTTCCGGGCAGGTCGAGCGGGGATCGGGTTAGAGGTCATGGTTACGGTTCGGTCGTCACGATGAGCGAGCGCTCTTATTACGATATCCTCGGCGTCGCGAAGGACGCTGACGAGAAGACGCTGAAGGCCGCCTTCCGCAAGAAGGCGATGGAGCATCACCCGGATCGCAATCCGGGCTGCACGACATCCGAGGGAAAATTCAAGGAAGTCTCCGAGGCCTGGGAAGTCCTCAGCGACGCCCAGAAGCGCGCGGCCTACGACCGCTTCGGCAAGGCGGGCGTCAACGGCGCTGGCGCAGGCCCACAGGGACGCCCCGAAGACATCTTCCGCGACGTGTTCGGCGACATGTTCTCCGAACTCTTCGGCGGACAGCGCGGACAGCAACGCACCGGCCCCGGCCGCGGCGCCGACCTGCGCTACGATTACGAGATCACGCTGGAAGAAGCCTTCCGCGGCAAGCAGGCGGAAATCTCCGTTCCCACCACCGAGAAGTGCGAGCCGTGCAAGGGCACCGGCGCCGAGCCCGGCACCCAGCCTGAGACCTGCACAACCTGCCAGGGCCATGGCCGCGTGCGCATGACGCAGGGTTTCTTCACCATGGAGCGCACCTGCGGTCGCTGCCAGGGTTCGGGCCACATCATCAAGACGCCGTGCCGCAACTGCGACGGCCGCGGCGCCGTGCGCAAGGATCGCACGCTCAACGTCACCGTTCCCGCCGGCATCGAAGACGGCCAGCGCATCCGCCTCTCGGGCGAAGGCGAACCGGGCGCGCGCGGCGGCCCGAAGGGCGACCTCTACATCTTCGTCTCGGTGCGCGAGCACGACCTGTTCGAGCGCGACGGCCAGACGCTGTTCGCCCGCACGCCCGTGATGATGTTCACCGCAGCGCTCGGCGGCGAGATCGAACTCCCCACCATCGACGGCTCACGCATGAAGGTCACGATCCCCGAAGGCTCGCAGACCGGCAAGCGCATGCGCCTTAAAGGCAAGGGCATGCCCAGCCTGCGCGGCGGCGCCAATGGCGACCTCGTGGTCGAACTCTTCGTCGAAACCCCGACGCACCTCACGGCGCGCCAGAAGGAACTGCTCAAGCAGTTCGCCGACGAGTGCTGCCCGTCCGGCAAATGCCACCCGGAAAGCCAGGGCTTCTTCAAGAAGGTCAAGAAGTTCTTCGACCAGGAAGACAGCCGGGCGTAAGCCGCGCCGAAGCGCCCGCTACTCGATCAGGTCACACCTGATCTCGACCGGTTGCTTCTGCGCCATCGCCAGCGGGCCCTGATAGATGCCGCAGCTGATCAGGTTGTCCTCGTGCGCCTTGCGCGCGGTGAACACATTCACCAGCACCTGCTTGCCGCCTTCGACGTCGGCCTCGCGCGCCGGATCATAGCTTTCGCCCGGAACCATGATCACGCCATTCGCGGGCGGCGCATTCACCTGCTCGCCGCCCATCGTGATGAAGTCGTTCTCGTCCTCAGGCTTCAGACCGCCCGGCTTCGGCTCACCAAAGAAGACGGTGTCGATGGTGACCGCCTCGCCCATCCCCGCCAGCTTCTCGGCCGCGCGCGGCGTTAGCGTCAGCGCCACGTCGAACGTATTCGGCCCGCGAACCACCGCCGCTTCGGGCAAAGCCTCCTCGGCGGGCGGCTGACCGCAGGCAGCAAGCGTCAGGGACAATAGGGCAATCGGAATCAGCTTCATGTCCCAAGGCTTGGCGCGATTGCCCGGAACCGTCAATTTCAGGCGCCCTCGCCTCACCGGGATTTCCCGCTATAAGGCGGCTCATGAGCATCTCGATCGCAATCGCGGGCGCCGCCGGCCGCATGGGACAGGCCATCGCCGCATGCGCCGGTCCAAACTTCGTCATCACCGGCGGGTCCGAACGCCCGGGCGCGCCCTCGATAGGCGCCGACAAGGGCGGCTGGACCATCGCCGACAGCCCCTCGCGCGCCGCCCAGTCCGCCGAAGTATGGATCGACTTCACCACGCCTCAGGCGACGCTCGAAGCGCTCGAACAGCTGAAGCTCACGAAAGTGTGCGCCGCCATCGTCGGCGCCACCGGCCTCTCGCCGCAACAGGAACAGCAGGTCGCCGACCACGCAAAGCGCATCGCCATCGTGCGCGACCGCAACTTCTCGCTCGGCGTCAACCTGATGATCGGCCTCGTCGAACAGGCCGCCGCCCGCCTCGGCGAAGGCTGGGACATCGAGATCACGGAAGGCCACCATCGCCGCAAGGTTGATGCGCCGTCGGGCACCGCCCTGATGATCGGCGAAGCCGCCGCCCGCGGCCGCGGCGCCCCGCTCACCGAACTTCGCGTGCCGCCCCATGACGGCCAGTCCGGCCCGCGCAAGCCTGGCTCCATCGCTTTCTCCGTCATTCGCGGCGGCGGCATCATCGGCGACCACGACGCCGCGTTCATCTCCGACGAGGAAATCCTGTCGATCTCACACCGCGCCCTCGACCGCGCCGTCTTCGCCCGCGGCGCCCTCGCCGCCGCAAAATGGGCCGCCACCCAGAAGCCCGGCCTCTACTCCATGCGGGACGTGCTGGGTCTGTAGTCTCCTATGCTCGGCAAAATCGCAGAGCGCTGAACTGCGTGTTTCACATTGTTTCCGGGCTTTCACTTTGCTTGTGGCCGCCGGCGCGCATAGACGATGTCATGTGGGCGTCACGTGCGCCTGCAGGTGGGAAACGCAATACATGGGGGATTGGCGCGCGGCATGACGCAGGCGGCCAACATCTTTACGCCCGCGCGCACGCAGATCGACCGGCTGGCCCTGCGCCAGGTGACGGCGGTCGACCTGCTGGAGGAACATGTCGCGCGCTATCTGGCGGTGAACCCCGCCATCAACGCCGTGGTCCGCACCGACCTCGACGCCGCCCGCCGCCGCGCCGCCGAGCTTGACCGGCTTCTTGCGGCGGGGATTCCCGCCGGCCCGCTGCACGGCCTGCCCCTCACCATCAAGGATACGTTCGACGTCGACGGCATGCCCGCCACCGCCGGCGCGCCCGAATACGCCAAGCGCCCCGCATCAACGCCAGACGCCGCCGCCGTCGCCCGCCTGCGCGCAGCCGGCGCGGTGATCTGGGGCAAGACAAACACACCCTACATGGCCGGCGACAGCCAGACCAACAATCCCGTCCACGGCCGCAGCAACAATCCGTGGGATCTCTCGCGCACACCCGGCGGCAGCTCCGGCGGCGCGGCCGCCGCTCTCGCCACCGGCATCACGCCGCTCGAACTCGGCTCCGACATCGGCGGCTCGCTCCGCTTCCCCGCGCACTTCTGCGGCGTCGCTGCGCTCAAGCCCACCTACGGCCGCACGCCACTCACCGGTCACGTCCCGCCCGCCCCCGGCTCGCTCGCCGTGCGCGATCTCAACGTCGCCGGCCCGATGGCGCGCGATGTCTCAGACCTGCGCCTGATGTTCCAGGTGCTCGCCGGCGAAACGCCATCGCCCCAGCCGCGGCGCACCGGACTCAAGGCCCGCCGCATCGCCGTCTGGGCCGAGGACAAAGCCTTCCCCGTCTCCACCGCCTGCCATTCAGCCGTCGAACTCGCCGCCGAAGCCGCTGCTGACGCAGGCGCGCAGGTCCTCGTCGCGCGCCCCGAGGTCGACGGCGTCTCGCTCGTCGACCTCTACCTCCAGCTTCTCCTGCCCATCCTCGCCACCGACATGCCCGGCCCGCTGGTGAAGGCGCTGGAGGCCGGCCGCCCGCTCACCAAGCTGATGGCGCGCGGCGAACCTTTCGGCCGCGCCAAATGGGCGGCTTACTCTGCCGCCACACACCATGACTGGCTCCGCGCCGACGAAGCGCGCCGCCGCCTCAAGCGGACCATGTCCGAGTTCTTCAGCCGCTGGCACGCCATCATCACGCCGGTCGCGCCGACCACGGCGTTCGAACATGTCACTGCGGGCGACGCCGTCTCGCGGCCCATGCAGGTCGATGGCAAGCCCACGCCCTATCACATGTTCCATTCATGGATCGCGCTCGCCACCGTCTGCCACCTGCCTGCCGTGGTGATCCCCGTGCCGCGCCGCGCGGGCCAGCTTCCGTGCGGCGTTCAGATCATCGGCCCCGAAGGCGGCGACATGGACGTGCTCGCCATCGCCGAAGCGCTCGAAGCGCAGATGGGCGGCTTCCAGCGTCCGCCCGAGGACGTGCTGAAATCCCTTCCCGCCCTCCCCGCGAAGGTGAACGGCAAGGCGCCCAAGGCGAAGCCGCCGCCGAAGCCCAAGCCCGCAAAACCGGTCAAGGAAAAACCGGTGAAGGCAAAGCCCGCGAAGCCCAAACCCGCGCCAAAACAAAAACCGCAGAAGCCGGCGAAGAAGTAGGCGACCACGCCTGCCGGAACTGAGCGCCTCATGGTGAGCAGTATTGCTCGACGACAGTCGGGCAACACGTCCGTCGAACCACGAGGCGCGGAGAGGGCACTCTCGCGACGTGGTTACCCCACCCCTTCCGTTACCCGCGCAATTCCATCGCCGCCCTTGCCACGCCGTTCACGTGACGCAGCGAAGTTGCCGGCATCTGAGTTGGGGAATGCCATGAAACTGATCAAACGCTTCGCCGGCGATCGCGCAGGCGCCACCGCAATCGAATACGTCCTGCTGCTGTCGGGAATGGCTCTCGCCCTGATCGGCATATTGAGCTTCTTCGGCGTGCAGCTGAACGATCTCTTCCTGCTGCTGGCCGCCGCCAACACCTGATCTACCAGCTGCCGATATTCGGCGCTGATGCCCACGGCTCCTGCGGCGCCTTCGCCTCGCCCTTCTGCAGCAGCTCGATCGAAATCCCGTCGGGCGATCGCACGAACGCCATGCGCCCGTCGCGCGGCGGCCGGCTGATCGTCACCCCGATCTGCCGGAACCGCTCGCACGCCGCATAGATGTCATCCACGCGATAGGCCAGGTGCCCGAAATTCCGCCCGCCGGAATATTCGCTCTCGCCCCAGTTGTGGGTCAGCTCCACCATCGGCAGCCCGGTCGGCAGCTTCCCTTCGCCATTCCACCCCGAACGCGCAACGTCCTCCTGCGAGGCCAGGAACACCAGCGTGTACTTGCCCTCCGGATAATCGTTCCGGCGCACCTCCTTGAGGCCCAGCCCGTCGCAGAAGAATTTCAGCGCCGCATCGATGTCGCCAACGCGGATCATCGCGTGCAGGAATTCAACGCTCATGTCTCGTCTCCGATATGTCGTTCGCGCCGCGCCTCGCCCAGCGCCTCGGAAAGACGCCGCGCAAAGGTCTCGCGCTCCTTCGGCGTCAGATGTTCGCCCAGCGGATAGACAACGCGCGACGTCGCCAGCCGCAACGCATGCGGCCCGCTCGCCGCGCTGTCATACTCCACCCGCGCAAAGACCGACGACATCCGCGCGCGCCGCTCCCTACCCCAGCCATCGACCTTGCGCAGCGTGACCGCATCCGCAGTCACGCACACATAGGTCCGCGCCATCTGCGCCCGCGCCGACCATTGAAAGCCCAGCCAGACCGCAAGGACTTCCAGCCCCATGAACCCCGTCACCGGCCACGCCCCCATCAGCAGGAACGCAAACCCCGACACAAAACTCATGCCCCCCAGGATCATCATCACGCGATTGAGCCCCCGCCGCGAAAGCGACCGCGGCGGCTCGAGCACAGCGTCGAGATAGATGGTGGACATGGGAGCAGATTAGGCGGCGGCTCCAGCGGAGCAAGATCAAATGACCGCGTCATTCTCGGTCCTGCCCCGAGAATGACGCCACTCAAAGTCAGACACTTTCGCGCGGCCGCATCCGCCCCTAGAAGCGCACCATGCCCGCGCCGAAGAAAAAGCCCGCCCGCAAACCCGCCCCGAAGGCGCCCAAAGGCGTCTCGCTGGAAGTCGCCGCCGAAATCTTCAAACGCCTGGCAAAATCCCGCCCCGATCCGAAAACCGAGCTCGACTACACCGACCCCTACACCCTCGTCGTCGCCGTCGCGCTCTCCGCACAGGCCACCGACGTCTCGGTCAACAAGGCGACAAAGGAACTCTTCCGCATCGCCGACACGCCCCAGAAAATGCTCGCCCTCGGCGAGGAAGGCGTAGCTCAGCACATCAAGACGATCGGCCTCTGGCGCAACAAGGCGAAGAACGTCATCGCCCTCTCCCGCCTGATCATCGAAAAGCACGACGGAAGAACGCCGCGCACGCGCGAAGATCTCGAAGCCCTGCCCGGCGTCGGCCACAAGACCGCCAGCGTCGTCCTCAACGAGGCCTATGGGGAGGCCACCATCGCCGTCGACACGCACGTCTTCCGCGTATCGAACCGCACAGGCCTCGCGCCGGAATCAACGCCGGAAAAGGTCGAGAAGCGCCTGCTCGAAATCACGCCCGACAAATACAAACGCGGCGCCCATCACTGGCTCATCCTGCACGGCCGCTACACCTGCCTCGCCCGCAAGCCCGGCTGCCCCGAATGCGTCATCCGCGACCTCTGCCAGTACGAGGCGAAGACGGGGGAGTAGTTCACGCCCGCTTCAGCGCATCCTCGACGAAGTCCAGCCGGTCCTGGCCGAAGTGCATCTCTTCGCCGTCCGGCGTCTTGACGAAGAAGGTCGGCGCGCCGAACACGCCGCGCTCCACGGCCTCGTCGGTCGTCGCCTTCAGCTTCTCCTTGTTCGCCGGGTTGTCCGCCGCCGCGAAGAATTCCTCGGGCGAAAATCCCGCCGCGCTCAGGACTTCACCAAGCACAGCCTTGTCCGCGATATTCTTCTGGTCCTGCCAAGCGGCGTTGAAGATGGCCGCGAGATATCTCTCGAAATCCGGCCGTGCCGCCCACTCCTGCGCCGCGCGCTGCACCATCAGCGTCATCATCGGAAAGTGCGGGTTCGGCCTGTAGGGCGTGTTGTATTTCTTCGCCCAGCGCTGCAGGTCCTCCGCCATCCACCGGCCTTTCGCGGGAAGCGTGCCCGGCGGACGATTGCCGGTCGTCTGCATCACACCGCCAAGAAACATCGGGCGATACTTCACCGTGGCCCCCGTCCGCTCCAGCACACCGGGCAACCGCCGCCATGCGAGATACGCCGTCGGGCTCGTGAAGTCGTAGAAGAACTCAACCTGCTTCGGCATCCGTCCCTGCCTCCCTGTTTGTGTTGTGTGGCCTACGCCATCTTCTCCATCCATGGACGCAGATCGAGTTCATGCGTCCACGCATCGCGCGGCTGCGAATGCAGCATCCAGTAAGCGTCCGCGATGTGATCCGGATTCAGGATCCCGTCCTGATCCTTCAGCGCGTGGCGCTGCGGAAAATTCTTCGCGATCCATTCCGTGTCGATCGCGCCGTCGATGATCGTGTGCGCCACATGCACGCCCTGCGGCCCCAGCTCGCGCGCCATCGACTGCGCTAAAGCCCGCAGCGCAAACTTCGCACCCGAAAACGCAGAGAACCCTTCCCTGCCCCGGATCGAGGCAGTCGCGCCCGTGAAGATGATCGTGCCCCGCCCGCGCGGAACCATCGCCTTCGCCGCCTCGCGCCCCGCGAGGAAGCCCGCGAACGCCGCCATCTCCCACACCTTGCGATAGACGCGAGCCGTCGTCTCGCGGATCGGGAAGTTCACATTCGCGCCGATGTTGAAGATCACAGCCTCCAGCGGCGCGACCTCGCGCTCGATCTGGTCGAACAGCGCCACCACCTGGTCCTCGGCGCGTGCGTCAGACCCGAAGCCCACCGCCTCGCCGCCATCGGCCCGGATCTGCGCCAGCAGGCCATCGAGCGAGGCCAGCTCGCGCCGTGTCACCACCGCGACATAGCCCTCGCGCGCAAACCGCCGGGCAATCGCCCCGCCGGTCGCATCCCCCGCCCCGACCACCAGCACTGACCGCCTCTCAGGCATGCCGCAACTCTCCGTTCACAAAAGGAACCTACACTCTTTCCATCGAACGACAATCGATGCAGGGTTCGAAAATGGAACGCAGCAAGCCGGCAGCCGCAAGCAAGTGGGACGAACTGGCCACCGACTGGTGCCCCGTCGCCCGCGCCATGTCCGTCATCGGCGACCGCTGGACTCTGCTGATCGTCCGCGATTGTTTCCTTGGAAAATCAAGGTTCGATGAGTTCCAGAAGAGCCTCGGGATCACCCGCCACGTCCTGTCAGACCGGCTCAAGCGCCTGGTCGAGCTCGGCGTTCTGGAAAGGAACGCATACTCCGAACGCCCGCTCCGCTACACCTACACGCTCTCCGAAAAGGGTCGCGACTTCGCTCCGGCGCTGATCGGGCTGAAGGACTGGGGGAAGAAGCACATGCCGATCAGAAAGCCGGCAGCGGTGTAGGTGCTCTTGCGGAACTGACAGCGCGAGCACGGCCTCGTGCTTCGACAAGCTCAGCATGAGGCCTATCTAGCCGCAGCCACCAAGCGCCTCGTCCTGAGCCTGTCGACAGGCATCGCGAAGCGATGCGCGCGTAGCGCCGGCGCGTCTCTCGGTGAGCTACAGAATGTACTTCGACAGATCCTTGTCGCCCGCCATCGCGGCCACCTTTTCGCGCACATAGGCGCCGGTGATGGCGAACGCCTCGCCCGGTTTTTCCGAGGCCGAGAAGCTGATCTCGTCCAGCACGCGCTCGAGGATGGTGTGAAGCCGCCGCGCGCCGATGTTCTCGACGCTGTCGTTCACCTGCACCGCAATGTCGGCAATCGCCTCGATGGCGTCCGGCGCGAACGAAAGCTCGACGCCCTCCGTCTTCATCAGCGCGGTGTACTGCAGGATCAGGCTCGCTTCCGGCTCGGTCAGAATGCGCTTGAGATCGTCGCGCGACAGCGCCTTCAGCTCCACACGGATCGGCAGGCGCCCCTGCAATTCGGGCAACAGGTCCGAAGGCTTCGCCACATGGAACGCGCCTGACGCAATGAACAGGATATGGTCCGTCTTCACCGGCCCATGCTTGGTCGCAACCGTCGTCCCCTCGATCAGCGGAAGCAGGTCGCGCTGCACGCCTTCGCGCGACACATCCGCCCCTGCCCGCTCAGAGCGCGAAGCGATCTTGTCGATCTCGTCGAGGAAGACGATGCCATCATTCTCGGTGACGCTCAGCGCCTCGCGCTTCACGGTCTCATCGTCCAGCAGCTTGTCCGACTCTTCCTGGATCAGCGGCTTGTAAGCTTCCTTGACCGTCGTGCGCACGCGCTTCTGCCGCCCGCCAAAGCCCTTCAGCAACTCGCCAAGGTTCACCATCCCGATGGATGATCCCGGCTGCCCCGGAATATCGAACCCGCCCATCGGGTTGGCGGTGTCGGCCACGTCGATCTCGATTTCCTTGTCGTCCAGCAGACCGCCCCGAAGCTTCGCGCGAAAGCTCTCGCGCGTCGAAGGCTGCGCCGTTGCGCCAACCAGCGCATCAAGCACGCGATCCTCAGCCTTGGCCTCGGCCTTGGAAATCACTTCCTTGCGACGCCGCTCGCGCACCATGCTGATGGCGACCTCAACCAGATCGCGGATGATCTGCTCGACATCGCGGCCGACATAACCAACCTCGGTGAACTTGGTGGCCTCGACCTTCAGGAACGGCGCCTTGGCCAGCTTGGCCAGCCGCCGCGAAATCTCCGTCTTGCCCACGCCGGTGGGCCCGATCATCAGGATGTTTTTCGGCGTCACTTCCTCGCGCAGCCCCTCCGGCAGCTGCTTGCGCCGCCACCTGTTGCGCAGCGCCAGCGCCACGGCCCGCTTGGCCTCCGGCTGGCCCACAATATAGCGGTCCAGTTCTGAAACGATCTCGCGCGGTGTGAATTCGGACATGCAAACCCTGGAAACAGTTCAGGCATGAACTAGGAAGCCTGTGGCCGCTTCGCTAGCTCATGCCTGCTCAAGTCATCAAGTCGTTTCGCCCTATGCAGGCTCCGGCGGGAAGATCCGCCCCAGCGTTCCTTCCTGCGGGAACACTTTCAGCACCGTGCGGCGAACCGTGCGCCAGCCGCCGCCCAGCAGGACGATGGACCCGCCCACGATCAGCGCCGTCAGCATCAGCGAGTTGAGCCCGCCCCAGCCCGAATTGTTCACCAGCACCCACAGGGACGCCGTGAACGTCACAAGCCCGGAGACGATCAGCGCCCGACGATTGATGGCCAGCGAGATCACCCCGAACAGCACCAGCACGATCAGCATCACGGTCGCAAACGCCGTGGAGGCTTCATCAAACCCTGCCCCGAGAACCAGCGCGCGCACACCGAAGATGATCTGCGGCGCCGCGGCCATGTGCAGCCAGAAGGCATGATCCGAATTGCGGGTCGAACGCGTCGGGTCCTTCATGTCGAACAGGATCGCCGCGACCAGCGTGCCAACACCAACCGCCAGCGTCACCGCCCCACCCAGCATCAGCGTTACGCCATGAATGCCGGCCGCCTGCACGACAGCCGTGTAGAACAGCCCGGCGATCGAGCCTGCCAGCAAGAACAGCGAGAACGGCAGGCGGAAGCGCCAGAACAACGCAGCCGAAGCCAGCGTCGCCGCCGCAAATCCCGCATAGCCCATGCCCGTCAGCGCCTGGAACGGATTGAACTCACCGTCCGCACTAGCCACCATCTGCGAGTCCGAGATGAACTGGGTTGCAAGACCAGCAGCCGAAACCGACGCCGCCCACACCACAAAGAAGCTCAACGCCATCGACGGCAACAGAAGGCGCCGCCTGCCGGTGAAGTATTCCGCCAGCAGCCACGCACCTGCCAGCAACGGCAACGGCGCAATCATGACCACCATCTTGATCCGGCTCGCGAACGCGCTCGCCTCCGCAACCGTCTCCGGATCGTTCATGCGCGGCAGGCCCATCAGGTCGATCATGGTGATCGCCGACAGGAAGCCGAGCCCCGCCATCAGCACGACAATGCCGATGGTGAGAAACACGTCATTGAAGTTGGTGAGAAAGCGCAAATTCTCGGGATCGAGCATGCGATCGGGATCGTTGCGCGCTTTCAGGAAAGCTTCGAAGCGCTTGGCGCCCTCGTCGCTTATCGCGCCGGCCTCAACGGCCGCGCGTATGTCAGTCCGGTCGAACATCCAGGGTCTCCAACACGAAGTTGCTGTTTGTGTAGACGCAGACTTCGGCCGCGATCGTCATCGCTTTGCGTGCGATCTTTTCAGCGTCGTCTTCGTACTCATACAGCGCTCGTGCGGCGGACAGCGCATAGTTGCCCCCTGAACCAATGGCCGCGATAGGATGCTCCGGTTCCAGCACGTCGCCCCTGCCCGTGATGACGAGCAGTGATGTCGCGTCGCCCACGATGATGAGGGCTTCGAGGTTCCGGAGGTATTTGTCAGTGCGCCAGTCCTTGGCGAGTTCCACGGCGGCGCGCTGAAGATTGCCGGGGAATCGTTCGAGTTTTTGGTCAAGACGCTCAAAGAGCGTGAAGGCGTCCGCAGTGGCGCCAGCGAAGCCTGCGAGAATCTCACCCTTCTCGCCGAGCCGCCGAACCTTGCGGGCATTGCCCTTCATGATCGTCTGCCCCATCGACACCTGCCCATCCCCCATGACGACGAGCTTGCGGCCCTTCCTCACGGCGAGAATGGTGGTTGAATGCCAAGTGGGTTCCGACGACATGCCTGCTCTTCCTGACCGTTGAGCAGTCTATCTCGTGTGTCCGCCGCCAACAAGCAAATTTATCGAGAAACGATAACTCGCGAACGTTGGATGTGGCCTATGCCGCAAACCGATCCGCCGGCCGCGGGCGATAGCTCCGCACGAACGCGTCGAACTCGTCGGCCGGCAGTGGCGGCGAGTAGTAGTACCCCTGCCCGATCGTGCAGGCGCGGCGGAGCAGGAAGTCGGCCTGCTCTTTTGTTTCCACGCCCTCGGCCACCGTCTCCTGGCCCAGCGCTTCGGCCATCGCCAGAATCATTTCCACGATTGCTGGCGCGTGCGGGTCGGTCGACAGCGCGCGGACGAATTGCTGGTCGATCTTGAACACGTCGAACGGCAGGCGTGTGATCGCAGCGAAATTCGAATGCCCCGTCCCGAAGTCATCGATGGCAAGCCGCACGCCGCGGTTGCGCAGCGGCCACATCGTGCGCGCCACGCGGTCTGCATCAGCAACCGCCGCGCTCTCCGTGATCTCCAACTCCAGCAGGTTCGCCGGCAACCCGCTTTCATCCAGCGCCCGATAGACCGAGTTCACAAAATCCGGATCGTCGAACTGGTGCGGCGAGACGTTGACCGCCACCGACGAGACGATGCCCTTCCTGTTCCATCCCGCCGCCGCCATGCAGGCGTCGCGCATCACCTGCTTGCCCAGCTTGGCGATCAGACCGAGTTCCTCGGCAATCGGGATGAACACGCCCGGCGACACAGCCATGCCGTCCGGCCTGCGCCAGCGCGCCAGCGCCTCCGCGCCCACCAGTTCGCCCGTCTCCAGCTTCACCTTGGGCTGGTAGACCGCCACGAACTCGCCACGCTCCAGACCCTCGCGCACTTCATCTTCCAGCCGCGACTGCGCCCGCGCCTTGTCGAGCAGCTTGCGATCGAAGAAGGCATGTCTCTGCCCGCCCTGGCGCTTGGCTTCCTTCAGCGCGACTTCCGCCTGCTTCAGCAGGTCGCCGCCGTTCGCTGCATCTTCGGGCGAGGTCGCCGCGCCAAAGCAGGCAGTCAGGCGTATCGCCTGCCCCTCGACGATCATCACTTCGGAAACAGCCGCTTCCATCGCAGCGACCAGCGTCGCCACCATCTCGCGCTCGGCGCCGGGCAGGATGACGCCGAACTGGTCCGCGCCGATGCGGCCGAAGAAGAACGGCAGCGTCAGTGACTGCGAAGCCGCCGCACGCAGGCGCTCGGCCGTGGTCGACAGCGCAAGGTCCGCCACGCGCGGGCCATACGTCACATTTACCTGCCTGAACCGGTCGAGATCGCAGATCACCAGGAAGGTGTTGTTCCCCGCGCCCACGGTCGTCTCGAGCTTCGACATGAAGCGCAGCCGGTTGGGCAGGCGCGTCACCGGATCCGTATACGCCATCGTCAGCGCCCGCCGCATCGCGGCCTCCGAGCGTTCATGCACCCCGTCGATGGCCGTCAGCAGCGGCTTCAGCAGCCGGTCATCGGATGAATCCGCCAGCTTCGACTTGTCCTTCGGATCGCGGCTGCGGATCTGCTTCTCGAGAATGGTGACCGGCTTCAGCGCATGTCGCGCCAGCCTGTAGATCAGCGGCGCAATCGCCAGCAGCACCAGCGACAGCACGATGGCGTTCAGCGCCACCACCCAGAGCCAGATGCTGACGAACGCGCGCGGCTGGAAGGAATAGACCGCATAGCCATACAGCAGGCCGTTCGACTCGATCGGCCGCGCCGCGTAGTAACGCTCGCCCTCGACCATCACGGCGGAATGATCAGCCGCCAGCGCCGCCAGCTGCCTCTGCGGCGGCAGGCTCTGGACAGCGCCATCCTTCGCCACCAGCTTCCAGTCCTTGTCGAACACCGCCGATTGCCCGTCCGGCATGCCGACCGACAGCGCATCGACCAGTTTCTTGATCTCCGCCCAATGCCCCGCCTCGACATGGATGCGCGAGACGTCCGCCAGCAGGTTGGCCCCGGCGAACACCGCTGTCTGGCGCTGGAACTTGATTTCGCCCTGCGCCATGACCGGCGTGACGACCCACTGGGCAAGCGCCGCAAAGAACGCGGCCGCCACCGCGATCATGGCCACCCTGCCCGCCAGGCCCATGCGCTTGGCCGCACGCTTCGGCGCCTTGGGAGGCTTGGCCCCCTTCGCCCCGTCGTTGGGCGCGCCGTCGTTGGGCGCTCCATCCTTGAGCGCGCTGTCCTTGGCTGTGCGTGCAGTCATCAGCGCGAATCCGGTGGCGTTCCAGGCGGCCAACCCCTAAATGCGTGCCAGCATTCAGGATTCCTCGACCGTTCGCGGGTTAAGCTAGGTTTCGATAGCGAACGCACGGTTAATGCAAGGGCCCGCAGATGGCGGAAAAGGCGCGCAAGGCAGAGATCGTCCGCGAGACGAAGGAGACCTCCATCAAGGTCTCCGTCGACGTCGATGGCTCTGGAAAATCAGCGATTTCCACCGGCATCGGCTTCTTCGACCACATGCTGGAGAGCTTCGCCAAGCACTCTGCCATGGATATTAACGTCGAAGCGAAGGGCGACCTTCACATCGACCAGCACCACACCATGGAAGATGTGGGCATCGTCCTCGGCCAGGCGTTCCGCGACGCCGTGGGCGGATATTCGAGCGTCGTCCGCTTCGGCCACGCCTATGTCCCGATGGACGAAACCCTCGTCCGCGCCTCGGTCGACCTGTGCAACCGGCCCTACCTGATCTGGAAGGTCGCCTTCACGCGCGACAAGGTCGGCGTGGTCGACACCGAGCTGTTCAAGGAATTCTTCCAGGCTTTCGCCATGAACGCCGGCGTCTGCCTCCACCTCGAACTGCTCTACGGCGAGAACTCCCACCACATCGCCGAGGCCAGCTTCAAATCGCTCGCCCGCGCGCTGCGCATGGCCGCCGTCCGCGACGACCGCCTCAAGGGCCAGGTCGCCAGCACCAAGGGCTCGCTCTAGAGTAACAATCCGAGCCCGCGCCAGCTGAGGGATAGGCCTCATGCTGAGCCCGTCGAAGCGCGAGGCCGTGCTCACGGCGCCTCGGACTGCTCTGCCGCAAGGCCTCCCGCTCTCGCCGCCGCCAGTTCCACCACGCAACTGCAATCAGCGCCGATTGCGACTCG
>Ga0075154_10000162_pt1 | contig 58292 bp, 43 predicted proteins | sample JI71714BDNA_FD_70965 | JGI IMG/M metagenome (GOLD analysis project Ga0075154, IMG submission 70965) | Wastewater effluent complex algal communities from Wisconsin, to seasonally profile nutrient transformation and Carbon sequestration -... | ecosystem: Engineered > WWTP > Effluent > Algae... | reverse complement strand
TCGCCGGTGAAGTTGGCTTCTGCCACACCGAGGACGCGGAGGCCTTGACCAGCCAGCGTTTCCACCTGTGCGAGTATGGCGGTCTTCTCCGTATCGGTCAATGACGCCTGCCTGAGTACCCGTTCCGGTGCGCCTTTGCAGGCGATGATGCGTTCGCCGGTCGTGTTGGCGAAGACGTGCGTCATCATCGGTGGTTTGCCGCCGAGCGGGTATTCGTGCGCCATTGTGAACTCCGGACGGCGGTCGACTTTAGTGTTCTTCTTGTACGTCTCGTGCAGCGCCGTTTCCATGGGGTCGAAGGGCACGGGTTCGCTGGCCCACATGGCGACTTCGATCACGCGGCGCGCTTCGGGTGTTGACCAAGCATCGGGTGCGAGTGTTGCGCCGTTGGCTTGCACGAAGAGTTGCGCCAGCGACATGCGGTTCTCGGTGATGGTGCCGGTCTTGTCGGTGCAGATCACGGTGGCGGAACCGAGCGTTTCCACAGTGGTGGAGCGTTTCACGATGACGCCCTGTTTGGCCAAGCGCCACGCACCGAGCGCAACGAACGTCGCGAAGGCCACGGGGATCTCTTCAGGCAGAATGGACATGGCCAGCGTGAGTCCGGTGAGCAAACTATCCAATAACGAACCGCTGCGGATGTAGGCCACGGCCCACACGGCGAGGAACACGACCACACCCACGATGGCCATGTTGCGCACGAAGCGCGTGATCTGTTGTTGCAGCGGTGTGGGTGGTACGTCGATGGCGGCCAGCGAGGTACTGATCTCGCCGAGCTGCGTGCCCTTGCCTATAGCAGTGACCCGATACACTGCCAGGCCCGAGACCACTTGCGTGCCTTTGCTGACGTTGGCGAGCGCCGCATCCGTGTTGCGCGCCACGGCGAACGCTTCACCCGTGAGGATGGATTCGTTCACACTGAAGTCGTTGCTCTGCACGATCACGCCATCGGCTGCGAGCAAGGTGCCTTCTTCGGCCACGGCATGGTCGCCAACGACGACATCTTCCATGGGCACTTTCACGACCGCATTGTTGCGGATCACCGTGGCCTGTGCTTCGCTGAAGGCCCTCAGTGCATCGAGCGCTTTTCGGCTACGCGAATCCTGGTAGATGGAGATTGTGGAGACCAACACGATGGCACCCGCCATGAAATAGGCTTCGGTGCGTTCGCCCAGCACGAAGTAGATGATGCTGGTGGCGAGCAGCAGCAGGAACATCGGCTCCAGCACCGCGCCTTTTACCGCTGGCCAGAAGGCGCCGCCGCTCTTTTCTTCGATCGTATTGAGGCCGTGCTTCGCCCGTGCGGCGGACACTTCGGCATCGGTGAGGCCCGCGAAGGGGAACGGGTTGGCGGGCATGGTAGGTCAAGGTAGGCCGCTTCGGTCCGTTCACACCTACCAAGGGTCAGTCGTGCGCGTTGCAAGCACTGCGGAACTAACTTTGGAAGACCAAGCTACCGCGTTATGAGCACCGTGCGCCTCCTCCATTGGTCGGCCCGCATCTTGGGTTCGGCCCTCCTTGCTTTCTTGTTATTCATGCTCATCGGAACCATCACGGGTGACTCCAACGAAGCCGATGGCCTGAATTTCCGCGATACGCGTGATCTGATCGGCTTCCTGCTGTTCCCGGTGTGTACGATCATCGGACTCGGGCTCGCCTACCGCTGGCCGTTGCTGGGTGGTACCATCGCGGTGGGCAGCACATTGCTCCTGGTGATCATGCGTCCAAATCTGTTTCAACTGACCTTCGTGGTGATGGTGGTGCCGGGGCTGATCTATCTGGCATATGGCCTGTTGACCAAGCGGAGTGTGAAGGCGGCTTAAAGCAATCCTGTTGCCGTACGTCGAAAGGCGTTTAGGTCAACCTGTTATCCATGGATCTGGTTGCCTTTGGTGCGAGCAATAGCATGCCAATGCCCGTGGCCCCATAGATGATGTGGAGCACGTCCACCGCTTGGATCATGATCACTTGCACCACGATCCAGGTCACCGTAGCCAGTCCGATAACCTGCGACCAACGCACAGCATGCAACATGTGACGGTATGCGAGCCACCATCCGACGCAACTGCCTACACCAAGCACTGTGAAAAGGATGATGCCTGGAATCAAGTAATCCGTGAACGGCGTGGTGGATAAGAGCGACAAGGGAAGACCAATGATGGAGCCGTCGGGGGCGGCCATGAGCACCATTCCACCGAACAGTGCAGAAAGACCATTGAAGAGAAGTAGGGCGAGCAGTGTGATGCGCATGATGCATTGATGGGATACCGGTCTATTGATCGTACGTGACCGACAGCACCGTGAAACGCCCATAGGGGAACGGTCCTTCGGGTCGCAACCAGACCGCTTCGCCGTAGCCGGGAAGTAGAAGTCCATTGATCGGCCGGTGATCACGAGCGGGTGTGCTGAAACCCATTCTCACGACGACATCACCTTGCAAGGCATACCGATCCTCGCTGATGAAATCCACCAACCGATCCGATGCATCGAACACGAGTACCGCGCTGATGCTGATCCCACGATGCGAGAAGGTCGCCTTGGCTGATCGGTCATCAACGAGTGTCCACGTGACCCGTGGATCGAGCAGTGCACCAGGTGCGAAGAGGCAGAGGTCGTTGAACCATGTCACCGTCTCAGCTTGATCCATTTCCGGGCCGTGGGCTTCCATCACTGGGATCATTCCCAAGACCTTGATCAGCATGGTGGCTTTACCGTTCGCGTACGCGTGCAGTCCTTTGGTGGGAATGCCTTTCATTGTGGCATCGAGCCAGAAGAAGCGGGCAGGCTCGTTGAACGCATTGACCTGTACCGTTGTGAAGGGCATCCACGGACCATTGAAGCCACGGATGCTTCCCTGGAATGTGATGCGCATGGTCCGTGGACGGAGCGTGCCCACCACACCTGTACCGCGGAGGAATCGATTTACCGGCTCCGGCAATGTTGCGAGATCCACTTCCGTGATCCGATGTTCCGGTACAGCGCGGGCGAGCACCATCGTCCGATAGACCGCTGCGGTGTACTGTGCACGGAAGTTCCAGACCGAAGCACCGGCGATCACCGCAACGAGCAACAGGGTGTTCGCGATCGTACCGAAGCGCGCGTCGTGCCAATGCAGAACGATGAGCACTTGCGAGAGCGCCACCGCTATGCCCGCCGGGATCCACCACTGACCGTTGGCCAACAAAAGCAGTAGAACAGCGATGACGAATAGCACCGCAGTCATCGCCCAAAGCGCGCCGATCGGCTTGCTGATCGGTAGCGTAAGCGCGGGGACGTTCGCCAAGCCGTAAGCCTTGGCGAACCCTAAGAGATGGATCGCACCATGCAATACGAGCAGCAAAGAGAGTAAGATGCGGAGGGTCATTGCGTTAAGGCGGTCTAGGAGAACGAACGGAAAGTGTGACAAGGCGGTCGGTCAACCCCTGACGATCATCATCATGCCTAGAGGAGCAGCACACACCGGGTGGATGACCATTCACTCAATGGGCGAGGTACCCGCCATCCACGTTGTAGTACGCGCCGGTGACGAACGAGGCCTTGTCCGAAGCGAGCCACAGTACGAGCTCCGCCACTTCCTGTGCGGTGCCGAGCCGTTGCATGGGGTGCATGGCGGCGATGCCTCTCAGCTGTTCCTCGTTCATGTTCTTGTCCAGCAATGGGGTCTTGATGAAACCAGGACCCACAGCGTTCACGCGGATGCCTTGGGTCGCGTATTCGCAGGCCGCGGTTTCCGTCAAGCCGATGACGCCATGCTTCGCAGCCGCATACGCGCTGCTCATCGGGAAGCCCACTTTACCCAGGATAGATGCCATGTTCACGATGGAGCCACCACCGTTCTTCAACATCGCGGGGATCTGGTAACGCATACCGTAGAACACACCACTGAGGTTGATGCCGATCACCTTGTCCCAACCGTCCGCAGGATACTCGCCTACCAATGCTGCCGGGCCACCGATACCCGCATTGTTCACAGCGATATCCAGTCGACCATAGGCTTTCACTGCTTCGGTCACCGCATGCTCATTGTCCGCAGGTTTGCTCACATCGACCGCGACCACCAGCGCATGCCCACCGAGCTTTTCGATCTGTGCTCGGACGCGTTCCGCGCCATCGGTATCCATGTCGGCGAGCACAACGGTGGCACCGTGTTCGGCAAATAGTACTGCTGTGGCCTCCCCGATCCCGGAGCTTGCACCGGTGATGAGGGCGATCTTGTTCTTGAGCATGATGGGGAAGATGTGTTCGGGATCAACACCACGCAGATCTTCGCCCATTCTTCACCGAACGAACTCGGATGAGCTGAGGACCCCATCAACACTGCTGATCCACGATGCGATGTGGGATCGAGCCGACTGAGCATCTGAAATACATGGGGTGATAGGACCCCGATCCGGCACCGGATCAACTTTCATGGCGCGAAATGACACATTCCTGTCGCAAAGCGCCATCCCGGAACGCAGCTCCGCCGGGGATATTTGTGCCATCAACAAGACGACCATGTTCCGACCTGCCAACATCCTGCTTTCACTCGCCATCCTCAGCTACATCATCGTGATCGGTGGTGCTACCTACGAACACCTCGCCGTGGTGCCGCAATGGACCGCCGCGCCGCCCGCTTCGCTCGCCATGTTCCAAGGGCCCTACGGACTACAGGCGCAGAACTTCTGGATCCCGATCCACCCGGTCACCGTGCTGATGATGAGCGCCGCGCTCGTAGCCAACTGGCGTAGTCCGCGCCGCAAGCCCATCGCCCTCTGCATGGCGGGCTATGTGATCGTGCTGGTGATCACCTTCGCGCACTTCGTCCCGGAATTGATCGCGCTGACCACCAAGCCGTATGCCGCAACCATCGATGTCGACCTGCAAGCGCGTGCAGCCAACTGGGAAACGGCGAGCTTGGTCCGACTGGCCTTCCTGAACATCATCGCGTCGTTCTTCCTGCTGGTGCTCACGATCCCTGCACCAATGGCCGGATCGGTGCTGCGGGACTGATCACATTGAGCGGATGCAAGCCCTAGTCGGAGCACCCACCGTAGCTCCGGCTAGGGCTTTTTCTTGCGGTACTCCATCGGCGTGCTGCCCGTCCATTGCCGGAACGCGCGCTGGAAGGACGTGGGTTCAAAGTACCCCAGTTTGTGTGCGATGTCCGCTATGGTGAGTTCGTGGTTGGCCAGCAGGCTTTCGGCCAATTCCTGTTTCACGGAATCGGTGAGCGCGCGGAAGGTGGTGCCCTCCGTACTCAGTTTTCGCTGTAGGGTGCGCGGAGTCATATGCAGCACTTCGGCGATCACCTCCAGAGGCGGAAAGGTCACCTGCATATTCCCGAGCATCACCTGTTTCACTTTCTCGGTGAAGGAGGCACCCTCGGTATTCTTGCGCACCTGCTCAGCGTAGAGGCTCTTGAGCATGTCGTTCAACGGCTGGTTGTGGCCGATGATCGGTGCTTGCAGATCCGCTGCGGAGAATACCATCCTATTCACCTCCTGACCGAACAGCGGCCTGCAGCGGAAAATGCGCTCGAACTCGCTGATATCGGCGGGTCGCTCATGGCGGAAGTACAAACGGATGGGACGGATGTGTTTGCGCGTCAGCAGTTCCAATTGGTTCACAACGGATGAGAAGGAGGTCTCCATGACGTAGCTGGCCGTTCGTGGTGATCGGTCCACCCAGACCTGAACGGCCTCGGAATACAGATGTGCTTCTCCCTCCACCAATTCCAAGCGGAACGTCTGCAGGTTGGTGAAGGCCTGACTGAATTCCTGCGAACAGCGCAGCACATCCACCGCATGCCGGCTGCTGCCCATCATAAGACCCGCCAAACCGAGCGCGGAAAGGTTGGTGTGCTCCCCTAAATGAAGGCCTAGGAACGGATCACCGGAAACACGCATGGAGGCCAGGATACCTGCGCAGCACTGCTCCAAGGTCACACGCCGATCCGCCAATTCGAGTTCATCCACGCTGATGCCGATCTCCGCACAGATCTCTGCTACTTCTTTCGGATTGCTGCTGGCGTAAAGCACCGTGTTGCGCACAATGGGCATGCCTACCCAAAACGCTGGAGTTACTGAGGTTGCAGATGGTCCGGACATGAGAGCGTGTCGTACAGGCCGAAGATACATGGCACGAAATGACAGTGCATTGTCGTGAACGGCCACAAGGCAAGGACGAGGGGCCCGGGACTTTTGTGCCATCAACGAAACCACCGATGCGCAAGCTCATCCTCCCCTCCATCACAGCCCTCTTGCTCCTACCCTTCGTGGGCACAGCGCAGGACAGCACCTACAGCGTCAAGCCTCGCTTGTTGCTGGACCTACCCTTGATCGATGCACCCTTCGTATGGCACGCCGCCCAGATGTCCGCCAACAAGCGGATGGAGTTGAACGACGGCACCAACGCCACACTGAACGCTGGCGACCTGCTGCGCGGTTATGAGAACCCTTCCATGCAGCAAGCACTGGCCGTGACCAAGAACCTGCATGCGACCAATTACTACTTCACCAATAAACTGTGGAACGGGCTGATCAAGCCCACGAACAAGAAGCGACACCTGTTGAACCGGGTGGCGGCCAATGCACAGGCCGGTATCGTGGACTATGTGCTCGCGTACAATCTCATGGTCTTCGGACCCGCGTGGATGCACGAAGAGTTCCATCGCAGCGGCACCACCTTGCGCGGTATACCGACCTTCAATGAAACCTACTACCGGTTCGGTGGCGGCATACCCAGCGCATCGGTGTCGCATGTGAGCGACGCTGACATGGCCCGCTTCAAACGGGAAGCACCGAACGAGCTGGTCCGAAGTTTCGCTTCCGGGATCGAAGCGCAATACGCTCTTGTTCGCAACATGCAGCAAGACAACTTCTTCCAGCGCACCCAGTACCCGAACGTGGCGATGAACATCCTGATCAACAAGCAGGCCGTGGGCTACGTGCGCCAGTTCCGTGCGGCGGATTACGACCAGAGCATCGACACCATGAACTTCTACGGTGAAGAAATGGCTGAACGCGATTACGTAGGCTGGGACTTCACCGCGTGGGTGTATGATCTGCACAGGCCTGATGAAGCTTATGAGGATCGTGGCGAACATCCCTTCGGCGAAGGCATCGACCGCGCGATCAAACGCAGCAAGCTCACCCCGGAGGAGGATGCTTACCTGGTGCGGATGGGTAACCTCCAGTACCTCAACTTCCTTGCGCCTGATATGGTGGGTATCCATGGATTCCGCTTGGGCAAGAACACCCGCTTCAACTTCGCTGCACACCACATCCTCACTTCCTTCGGCTACGACCTGGGCGGCGACCTGCTCCTCGATCACAACGGGCGTCAATGGATGCTCGGTGTGCATACTTACCACAACCGCGACCACGTCTTCGGCGGCATCGAACTGATGCGCAAAGGACTGCGCATGGGTTCCGCACAAGTGGACCTGCGGGGCATGCTGTGGATGCAACCCGAACACGGCGGCTTCTTGGACCAGAACGGTGCGGTAGGTGGCTTGCTGACCGCGCGCTCGAACTGGTCGATCGGGAACGTCGTGAAAGTCTATGCTGAAGCAGAGGCAAAAACGAAAGGCTGGGTGATGGCCAACCCCTATTTGAACTCCAACCTCAGTTTCCGCACCGGCCTTGCGCTGGACATCCGCTGAGCGAACCACGACAAACGAACGAACAAACAACCTCGGCCTACAGGTCGATCCAACAAACCATGAAACAACTCCTAGCCTTCTGTTCCGCAGCGCTGCTCACCACCGCTGCACAAGCACAACCTACGCTCACTGCGACCACCAACACGCCGGTAGTGGCAACCAGCTTCGCCGTCAACTTCGGTCCGTACGTCCAACCGGGCAGCGCTGGTCCGAACCGCACCTGGGACCTGAGCGCACTCAGCATCGACAGCAGCCTCACCGCGCAGTACATCAGCGCAGCGAACACACCGAACGGCGCGCAATTCCCGACAGCGACCATCGCGGAGATGAACGACTTGGTGACCCAGTACTACCGCGTCGCGAATGACGGGATCCATTTCGCCGGAAGTGATGATGGCACCAGCGTGATCGTACACGCACCGCAAGGCACCTACCTACCCTTCCCCTGCACGTTCGGCACCACGTGGAGCAGCCCGCAGAACGCCACGTTCACGGTGGAGGAGAATGAGGTGGTCCGTACCGGGAGCTTCAGCGGACAAGTGGATGGCTACGGCACACTGGTGATGCCCGGAGGTTCCATACCCAACGTATTGCGTGTCCACTGGACCCATGCGCTGGTGGATGATCTCGGGTTCTTCAGCATGGACCAGACCTACGACAGCTACGCCTTCTTCGTGGCCGGACAAGCGTGGCCCATCGCGGAACTGGTAACAAGTACCATCGACTTCGGCGGCGGATCTACCACACAACAATTCAGCCGCTGGAGTAGCGACCTAACAACAGGAATCGCTGAAGCTCAACAAGAGGTATTACACGTATTCCCGAACCCCGCGAAGGAAGAGGTCACCATCACTTGGCCCAACGGACTTGGTGCACGTGCAGCGCTATTCGTGACGGACATGGCCGGCCGCAGTGTCATCCTCGACCGCTATACCATCCAACCGGGATCCACCACACGCGTGGACATCCGATCGCTTTACCCGGGTGCTTATCAGCTTGTGATCGTCGGTGAGAACGGTGAACGCCGGAGCGCACCGCTGAGCGTGATCGAATAATACGACCCCATGCACAGCTCAACGATCAATCCCACAGCGCTGATGATCCGGGTGGAACCACGACAGGTCAACAAGCGACCGATCGACTCTACTGCAATGCGTGCGGGGCTTGCCACCAATTGGTCAGCCGTGTTCTGGTCTGCCTTGGTGGTCGCGGGCTTCATCCTCTCCGCTTGGCTGTGGACCGCAGTGATCACTACACCAGATAAGCCCATGCAAATGCATCATGCGGTCCACCTTCCTGCTCCGCGCTCAAACCCCCTAGTACAATGAAGAAGCCAACAACCTTCAAAATGCTCCTAACGACCAGTCTGCTATTCAAGTGGACAGCAATGATCCTCGGCTTGCTCCTGCTGATAGCCTGCATCCTCGGCGGATGGATCTGGAGCGTTATCCCCAGCAAACAAGGGCAGCCCATTCACCTGCAACAGGCGCTCTTCGAACCTCCCACAAGGGCCGTCTCCCAAGACGACCGCTTCCACTACCGAACGGCGACCGAGCTGGCAGACATGATCCGGAACGGTGATGCGACTTCCACGGAGATCACACAGGCTTTCCTGGCTCGCATCAAGAACCTCAATCACCGGTATAATGCGCTGATATGGTTGCGCGAAGAGGAAGCCCTGGCCGACGCTGCACTGGCCGATGCTGCCATCGCACGAGGCGATACAGCATTGGGTCCATTGCACGGTGTCCCCCTCACCATCAAGGAACAGTTCTGGGTGAAAGGTTCGCCGAGCACCTTGAACGCGGCGCAATTCGGATTCATTGCACCCGAAGATGGTGCGTTGGTGCGCCAGTTGAAGAAGGCCGGTGCCATCATCCTCGGCACCACCAACGTACCGTTCATGCTCAGCGATTATCAGACGCACGGAGAAGTTTATCCCACAGCGAGCAATCCGTACGACACCACACGCACGCCGGGTGGAAGCAGCGGTGGAGGGGCTGCTGCACTGGCGGCCGGATTCAGTGCGGGTGAACTGGGTAGTGACATGGGCGGAAGCATCCGCGTGCCCGCTGCATTCTGTGGCCTCTGGGCCTTGAAGCCGACCTACGGCGCCCTGAACCAAACGCACGGTGGATGGCCTGATACGACACGTGTGCAACGACGCCTCGCCATGGCATCACCCGGCCCTATGGCACGCGCGCCCGAGGACCTGTCATTGCTTTGGAATGCGTTGAAGGGAACACCCATCGATGAACGCTACCAACGACCGATCTATCGTCCGAACGCTACCACGCGCACCTTGGGCGAGTATCGATTCGCTTATGCACTGAAGTGGTCTGAGACTAACTATACGGCGGGCGTAGGAACGGATGTGCGCGAAGCGATGAATGACCTGATCCGCACCTTGAAGCAACAGGGTGCATCCACGATAGAGCGCGTGCCGCCCATCCACGCCGACCTCATGCGTTCCTTCTTCGCCACCTTCGCGATGGTACACGGAGAGGACAAGCCTTGGCTCCTGCGCCAGCTGATGACGCAGCAGATGCACGCGATCGATCCTGGAACAGGAACGTTCGGCAGCTACGCCGATGCGATGAATGACACGACGGAGGCACACTGGCTGCGCATCACCGCGGAGCGCGAACGACTGACTACGATCTGGGAGCGGTTCTTCCAAGACCACGACTTCCTGATCCTCCCAGTGACCTATGGTGCTGCATTCGCCAAATGCGCGCCAGGAAGCTTGCTACAAGGTGATGCTGGAACGCTACGCTATATGGAATACGTCCCGTTCGGCGCCATCATCAATGCCACCGGACATCCCACGCTTTCGGTGCCCATGGGGTTGAACGCGCAGGGTCTGCCGATCGGGTTGCAGATCGTAGGGCCGCTGCATAGCGAAGAGGAACTACTCCGGATCGCAACGCTGTTGAATCCGCTGGTGAAGGGCTTCGTGGAACCATCGGAACGGTGATCGGTCCTATCGCCCATTCCAACAGTTCCGGCCCTATCCATCTCGAACGAATGGCCCTATTGTGGAACGCTCCTGTAATTTGGCAGCCCTACCCATGCGACCTCTGATCCTGGCCACCCTTTCCTTCAGCGCGGCACTCAACGCTCAAGAGCTTCCCGAGCCACCGCAGGAATACCTCAACGTGTGCTACCCAGCCACGGCCGCTGTTATCACGGTTTGCAATAACGGCTGTGACTATGGTAACGGTCAGCTGCAACAGGCCATCAACGCGGCACAACCAGGTACCACCCTCCTGCTGCAGGCCGGGCACACGTACGCAGGCTCCTACACGCTGCCCGCCAAGACCGGTGAGGGCTGGATCGTGATCCGCACAGACGCATCCGATACCCAGCTTCCCAGTAGTGATCAACGCATCACGCCAAGCTTCTCACCGGTGATGGCTCGTTTCCAAGCATCGGCCGGACAGACCGCGCTCACCTTCGCCAGTGGTGCGGACCACTACTACCTCATGGGGCTGGAGGTCACCAGTGCGGGATATTCCTTCGATCTGATCCGCGCGGGCGATGGTACTCAGAACTCCTTGGCCGATCTGCCGCACGACATCGTGTTCGATCGGCTCTACATCCACGGGCACCCGACGCTGGGCACCAAACGCGGCATCGCACTCAACAGTGCGCGCACGGCGGTGGTCAATTGCCACATCAGCGATTGCAAAGGCGAAGGACAGGACACGCAGGCCATCTGCGGATGGAACGGACCGGGGCCCTTCAAGATCGTGAACAACTACCTCGAAGGCGCAGGTGAGAACGTGATGTTCGGCGGGGCCAACCCTAACATCGAGGACCTCGTACCCTCGGACATCGAAGTGCGGAACAACCACTTCTTCAAGCCGCTCAGTTGGAAGGAAGGACATCCCGACTATGCAGGCACACCGTGGTGCGTGAAGAACATCTTCGAACTGAAGAACGCCCAGCGCGTGCTGGTGGAGGGCAACATCCTGCAGAACAACTGGGCCGATTGCCAGAACGGGTTCGCAGTGCTGATCACGCCGCGCACGCAGAGCGGTGCGTCCATGTGGAGCCGCGTGACCGATGTTACTTGGCGCTACAACATCCTTATCGGCAGTGATGGTGGCTACAACTTCAGTGGGCACGATGATCAGTTGGACAATCCGGTGAGCACGCGCATTCTGGTGGAACACAACCTCGCTTACGACATCAGCAACGTGAACAAGCTCTACCAGTTCCTCAACGGCACAGAACACCTCACCATCCGCCACAATACCAGCTTGAACGCGGGTACCACCACGAGCGCTGCTGGTGACCCCACGCTCTTTCTCACGTTCCAGGACAACATCTGTGGCTTCGGCAACTATGGGGTCTGCGGCACTGGCTCAGGGTGTGGCAATGGCACCATCAATACCTACTTCCCGGGATCCACGTTCTCGCACAATGTGCTTGTCGGTGCCCCAGGCGGTCCTAACGGCAACCCCTCGCAATACCCGCCGGATCACTGGTTCCCCGCTGGGGTGGGGGCCGTGGGCTTCGTGGATGCTGCGAACGACGACTACGCACTGCTCCCGACAAGCCCCTACTACGGTGCGGCCTCTGACGGCACGAACATCGGTGCCGACATCGACAGCCTGAACAGCTACACCGCGAACGTGCTTTCCGGTGAATGGGTCACATGTGCGGGGATCATCACCAGCATGGTGACACAAACCATGGACGCACAAGTATCGCTCTATCCCAATCCCGCGAACCAGCACATCACCCTGCGCACATCAGCGTTGGCCGTGGGTGGTAGTATCCGATTCTTCGACCCCATGGGGCGTGAAGTGCTGCGGACGTCACTTTCCGAGCAATTCACCGTGGTGAACTTGGAAGCAGTGCGTTCATCCCTCTTGTTCGCAAGCGTGCTTGATGCCAAAGGCTCTGTCATCGGAACAGAACGCGTTGTACTGATGCGTTAGTTGCGCACTGCACGAACGAAGCAAGATCGCCTCCGGCCAGCGTCACTCCAGGTGACTGCGCAACATCCAAGCGTTCTTGGCGTGCACGTCCATGCGGCGCGTGGCCAGATCGGCGCTCACCTGATCACCATCCTTTTCCGCGGCTTTGATCACGGCCTTGGCCACATCGATGATGGCAGCTTGATCCGCCACCAGTTGCTTGATCATCTCCTTCGCGTTCGGATGTCCGTTCTCCTCCTTCACCTTGCTCAACTTGGCGAAGGCCGTGTAGCTACCGGGAGCATGGGCGCCCAGCGTGCGGATACGTTCGGCCACTTCGTCCACGGCCAAAGCCAGCTCGCTGTACTGGGTCATGAACAGGGTGTGTAAGGTGGTGAACATCGGACCGGTCACGTTCCAATGGTAGTTGTGCGTCTTCAGGTACAGCGTATAGCTGCTCGCCAATAAGGTGCTCAGGGGCGCGACGGCGGTGGACTTGGGTTGCTTGCTCATGGTCGGATGGCTGGTATACCCCAAAGGTACCGCTGTGGCAAAGCTTCCCACACGCCATCCTGATCCACCCGCTTTCAAGCCCAAGAACGAAGAAGAGCCCTCTTTCGAAGGCTCTTCTTGACGAAAGAACGAGGACTTACTGGACCATCAACGTCGCCGTGTACCGCTGGCCACCATCAGCGACCGTGAGCACATAGGCGCCGGGCTTCAGGCCAGCTGGTAGTTCAAGAGCGACATTCCCCAGTTGGTCCACTGCACTTCGCACCTGCTGCGTGAAGACCACCCGCCCATCGGCAGCATGTAGTGTGACGCGTGCATCCTGGCCAACTGGCTCCGCAGTACCTACCACGAGAAGGTTCCCCGCGGCGATCGGATTCGGCGTCAAAACGGCGGCATCGTTCACCGTTCGATCGGCGATGCCATCGATGGAGTTGTTTCCCAACCGCGCGATGAAGAAGTAGTTCTGGTTCAACTCCGTGCGCGCCTGACCGCCCACCAGGATCTTTCCGTCCGCCTGCACCGCCATGCCGTAGATCATGGTCGAATAGGTGGGAATGATGTGCTGCACCAGACCGTCGGTGCCCCAAGTACTCAGCGGTGTACCGTTCGCAGCGTACTTCCAGATGGCCATGTTGAAGTCCGTGGGAGGACCATTGCCTGCCGTGCCGGCCATCACGATCTCGCCGTTCTCAAGCTCATCCAACTCCCAGCCATAGTCGAACTGCCCGATGTCCTCTGACACCGCTCCTTCCACACCGAAAGTCGCGTCCACCTCGCCATCCGCGGTGAACTTGATGAGCAAGGTGCTGATGTTGTAGTTCGCATCAGTGCTCTTACCAGCGATGATGATCGAACCATCTTCCGAGATCACCATGTCCTCGCCGGAATCATCCACATCGCTGTAGCTGTACTTCTTGATGCCATCGGCACTGAAGGTCTCATCCAGGGTGCCGTCCGCGTTGAATCTCACCACGACGAACAGCGACCAGAATTGTGATTGACCGAAATAACCGGTGGCCACGATCTTTCCGTTCGGCTGTACTGCGATGGCCTTGAAGGCGGATGAACCCGCCTCGTTCACCGGGATGGTGGCCACGCCGTCGGTGCCGAAAGACGTGTCAAGCACGCCGCTCGGTGTGAACCGAACCACCACCGGACGACTCACATAAGTCGCGTCGTACGACTTACCGCAGAGGAGGATGTTACCCTCCGTATCGAAAGCGACATCATAGGCGATATCCTCGCCGTTGTTGGGCGAAAGGCCCACGGCTTGTGTCACCACACCATCAGTCCCGAAGGACGGATCGATGCTACCATCCGCATTCAACTGGATCAGCATCATGCGGTAGGTCTGGTAATCCGTGGTGGCACCCGCCAGCAGGATCTTGCCTTCGGGCGTCAGCACAGCGGAGTAGAGCAATGCTTCGTTGTCCAACTCGTAGGTGAAGAGTCCGTCCGTGGCGAAATCGGTATCGGGCGTGCCATCAGGGTTGAACCGAAGGACATGGGCGCGCGCCGTGAAAGTGGCATCGAAGCTCATCCCCACCGCGATGATCTTCTCATTGGGCTGGACCAGCAGCTTCTGCAGGTTGTCTCCGGTGTTGACCGGACGCACCACGTAGCCGGTGTTGTTGAAGGAGAGGTCCAGCGCTTCAGGCTGGGCGCGTAGTGCGGTGGCACCGAGCAGCAGGCCACAGAGGGCCAAGGTCAAGGGTCGAGTGTTACTCATGGTTCACGGGTTTCGGTGGGTTCGGGTGGAGATTGCTTCTTCTTCAAGTTGCCCAGGCCTTCGAGCAAACTGCGCCAGGCCGCTTGTTTCTCTTTCAAGCGTTGGTGAAGCTCCTCAAGACGGTCCAAGTCGTCCTGTGGCACAGGTCGCTTTATTGGTTCTGAGCTGTTGTCGGTCATGGTTCCGTAGTTTCCGGACATGCCATCCGGCGAAGACGAGGCGAAAGTGCAGCGCCTTTCGAGCGAGACCAAGGAAAGAGCCCTAACAAGCGCTATACACACCCTGTCCTGGGACCTTACATCCACATTACAAGGCAACATAAACCACTGATATCGTGATAATTGACAGGACAGCGACGCAGGTCAGAGCGACTGCAAGAAGTCGATCAGGTTCACCTCGTCGCCTTCGATCCCGAGCTTCTTCCGAAGCCGCGAACGGGCCACGGTGATGCTATTGACCGTTTGCTGGGTGATGGCCGAGATGTCCTTGGTGGACATGTTCAACCGGAGGAAGGCGCACAGCTTCCGCTCGTTCGGTGTGAGTTCGGGGAAGCGCTCTTGAAGTGCCTTGTAGAAGGTGGAATGCACCCGCGTGAAGTGCGCCTCGAATTCCTTCCAATTGTGTTCGTCATGACTGGCTTGCAGGTCGCGCACGATCTCCTGGATCACCTGCTGGTTCTCCTGGCGGAAGGTGGGCTTGGCCTTCAACAGCCGCTCGGCGATGTGGCCGATGAGCTCGTTGCGTTTGAGAAGGAAGAGCGCGTTGGCGGTGAGCTCTCGGTCCTTGGCGGCGAGGTTCTCCTGAAGTGCCACCTGTTCAGTTTCCAGTTTTTCCCGCTCCAGTCGAAGCTTCTCATGTTCCAACCGGCTCGTACGTACCCGTTGGCGGAGGACCTTCGTCACGAGATAGGTGGTCAGCGCCAGGAAGAACAAGGCACCTCCCAGCGCCAAGTTCCAGATCCGCTGCCGGGCGTTCTCCGCATCCTTGCGCGCCCCTTCCACCTGGAACATCTCGCGCTCCTTGTCGCGCCGGAACTCCTCCTCCAAGCGGGCGATCGTCAACCGGCTATCTGCATTGTAGAGGCTATCGTTCAAGGTCTTGAAGGCCCGGTGGGCATCCAGGGCTGCTTCGTGTTCGCCGAGCGTGTCGTACACGAGGGAAAGTGATTCCAGGGAGATCACCATCGACTCACCGCTGCCGATCCGCTGGCCAATAGACAAGGCCTGCTTGAAGTGGTCACGCGCCTCCGTGAACCGTCCGAAGTTCACCTGGTTCTTCCCCAGGTTATTCAAGACCTGCGCCTGGCCGCGGGCGTCATCCTGCTCCTTGCGCAAGGCCAGGGCCCGAAGAAAGTGCTCGTTGGCCTGTTGGTACTGCCCGAGCTCCATCAGACATATCCCGATATTGTTGCTCAGGGATGCTTCATTCCGCGCATCGTTCAAGGGCCGGTTCATGGCCAAGGCCTGTTGGAAATACGGCAAGGCCGTGGTGTAGTCCGACCGGCGCACATACACTGCGGCCATGTTGTTGAACAAACGCACCTTCCGCAGGGCGAGATCGGCACTGTCGAGGCCGGTTGCGCCGTCCAGGATGCTTAGCGCATTGTTATAGTGAACGATGCTCTTCTCCGGATCGCGCAGGTTGAAGTGGAGCAACCCGATGTTCAACTCGATGTCCGCCTGCGTTAAACTGAGCGCAGGTGTAGGCCCTTCCCGTTCCACGGACTCCTCGGCCGATCGTTCTGCACGCTGGTAAGCGCTCAACGCTAAGGGCATGTCGCGCAGGGCTTGTTGTGCATCACCCAGAACGATGAGCACGCGCACACGTTCTTCACTAGTGCCAAGCTGCCCCATGCACTTCTCCGCTTCCAAGGCATGGAACAAAGCCGAATCGGCGTTCAACGGTAGAAGCTTCTTTGCCAGGGCCAGGTGTTCAGCGCAAGCAAGCTCAGCGCCTCGACTGACGAGCGCCGTCGTGGACAGCAGCAGGAAGGAGAGCAGAAGTGGGAAGCGAGCCTGGCACACTTCCCGCATGCGCACGCCTCCATCAGGCGTGGGCTGGGCGGACGCCCTTGCCAGCCCGGCTGCTTGGTGATGGCACGACTTCAACACTTCCATGGAAGGTCCGAAAGTAGTTCCACCCGTGGATACGAGGCCGCCATTCACCGATCCTGACCGCACCGAACGACCTCCCCTGTTCCAGCCGAACGAACGCGACCCCTGATCAACATCATCTTCTGGGGGACGCCCATGGCCTACCTTGATACAATAACCCACGGAACGACCATGCGCCACATCCTTCTCCCCACCGACTTCAGCCCTGCGGCGTTCAATGCGATCCAGTTCGCCATCGACCTGCATGGGACACGCAACGTGCGCTACACCTTGGTGAACAACTACCTGCAACAGGCCTTCGACCATGCGCTGCTTCCAGACTTGTCGATCGGCATGCGCCATGCCAGCGAAAAAGGTCTGCGGGCGGTGGAACGGAAATGTCGGAAGTTCGCGCCTGGCATCAGCGTGGCTAAATTCTCCACCCCTGAACACTTACCCGAGGCGTTGAACCGCCTGAGCGCGAAGAAACACGCCGACCTGATCGTGATGGGTACCCAAGGTGAAGGCAACTACGGCTTCGTGGGCAGCAACACCAAGGCGGTCATCCTCGGTTCCACCGCACCGGTGATCACCGTTCCATCCTTCTGGTCCGCAAAACCGATCGGCCGCATCTTGCTGGCCCATGATGGCGATGACATCGACCGCAGTACACTCGAACCATTGAAACGGCTCGCCTTACGCACCAACAGCCATGTGGTGGTGACCCATGTGCGCGACAACCTCGCCACGTTCGAGAAAGCCATGGACCGCAAGGCGATGACCGCGGCGTTGGGCCGTATCCCACATTCCTTCCTCACCGTGCAGGGGGAGGCCGTGGTGAGCACCCTGAACGAACTCGCGAGCAAGGACAAGGCTCAACTCGTGGCCATGGTCCACCGCCAGCGTGGCTTCTGGCAGAAGCTCTTCCACAGCAGCAAGGCGAAGAACATGGCCCTGCACACCAAACTTCCGGTGCTAGTCCTGCGGCAGCGAGCCCAGTGACGGATCCGGAGGATAAGGATCAGCCCACAGGTCGGATCGGCCTTGGAATGGACCGACGCGTTCTACATTCGAATTCGGAAGCAGCATTCCGCTGACTTCCCCTGTCAACTACGGACAGCCCGCATGAAGACCACCACCACGCTCCTTTCCCTGCTGTTCGCGACATCCATCACCGCGCAGACCTGGTCCAGTCCCCTTGAGATCGCTGACCATCGCGGAACGGGTGGTTCCATCGGCGGCTGGAACAGCATGGCCATCGTGAACGGGAATCCGGCGATCGCCACCTTGGACGAAACCCACAAGATGATCCGCTTCGTGCGCGCTTCGGATGCCGCAGGTACCACGTGGGGTGTGCCCGTGATGGTGAACGTACCCGCTCTCGATGGCAACAACCTCACCCTCGCCGTGGTCAATGGCAGACCCGCCATCGCGTACCAGAGTTTCCCCGGCAACGACCTGATGTTCGTGCAGGCGTTGGATGCGGATGGAGCCACATGGGATACACCCGTGATCGTGGAAGAAGGCACCGATGTGGGCAAAGCAGCCAGCCTCACCGTGGTGAACGGTCTTCCAGCGATCGCTTACTACAACGGCGCCACCAACCGCCTCTCCTACTGCCGCGCCCTCGATCCGGATGGCCTTACCTGGGGCGCACCCGTGAATCCCGAACTGCTGGTGGGCTTCGTCATCCGCACTGAAATGAAGGTCGTGAACGGAAATCCGGCCATTGCCGTGGGGCGGGGTGGAACCACGCGCTACATCCGTGCGACCGATGCGAACGGTGCTACGTGGAACACAGGCTTCACGATCGCCACCGGCGTGAACAACGGGGTGCGTCCCTCTTTGGCCGTGGTGGGCGGTATACCCTGCATAGCCTACTACCGTGCCGACGATGATCGCGTTTCCTTCCGCCGCGGCAACGATGCCAACGGCGATGCCTGGGGAACCGACGTGATCGTACATGACGTGAACGGCCAGGACATCGGGGGCTTCACTACCTTGTTCGAGGTGGATGGATACCCTGCGGTGGCTTACAAGCACGCGACCAACGCCGACCTCTACTACGTCCGCGCCGCGAACGCGACCGGCTCCAGCTGGACCAACCATGTACTGGTGGATGGGCCCGGGAACCAGGGAGAGAGCATCACCGTTGCTGTGGTGGATGGCGCGCCTGCGGTGGCCTATCAGGATGTCACTACGCGCGACTTGAAGTTCGTGCGCGCCAGCAATAGCACAGGCATGGGTGCGAACGCTTGGAACGCCCCGGTCATCATCGATACACATCCTGCCTTGGGCCGCCATGTGAGCCAAACGATCGTGGACGGCCATCCCGCCTTGGCCTATTACGACGCCAGCAACAAGGACCTGCGCTACCTGCGCGCCTTGGATAGTGCAGGCACCCAATGGGGCACCTCCATCACCGTGGACTCCATTGGCGAATGCGGTGAGTATTGCAGCATGACGCTGGTGAACGGGCGACCGGCCATCGCCTACTTCGACGAGCAGGACAACGTTCGGTACGTGCGGGCCAACGACGCCTTGGGCACCAGCTGGGGAAGTTCGGCGGGCATGGACAACAGCCAGAGCGGACCGCGTGGACAGGGCATCGCGTTGAAGGTGATCGCCGGTCGTCCAGCTGTGGCCTACCAGAACAACACGAACAGCAACGTGCGGTATGTACGCGCCAACGATGTGGACGGAACCTCATGGCCCTTGAACGGAACCACGGTGGGCAGCAGTGGTGCGTTGAACATCACCGTGAGCTTGATGGACCTGAACGGCTTGCCCGCGGTGGCCTTCCACCAGATCGCGACTGGTGACCTGCTCTATGTAGTGGGTAACAATGCGGACTTCAGTGTCGGTGCCTTGGTGAGCACCACCGCCGATGCCACCGGGAACGTGGGGCGCTTCGCCACCATGGCCTTGGTGAACGGTGCACCCGCGATCGCCTATTGGGATGAGACCAACGATGCGTTGAAGTTCATACGCGCCACCACCGCGAACGGATCAGCATGGGGCACAGCCGTGCAGGTGGATGCCGTCGGTGGTCGCTTCGGCTCGCTCGCCATCGTAGATGGTGTGCCGGCCATCGCGTATCAAGGTGCGGGTGATCTGCGCTACGCCAAGGCCAGCGATGCCAATGGCAACGGCTGGACCGTGACCAGCAACCTCGGCGCTCCTTCCCACGCCATCCAGTACCCGAGCTTGGTGGTGAACGGCACCCATACCGGCATCGCCTACCACGACCTTCGACGCGAACAGCCGTGGTTCCTGAGCGGCTATGCCTGCACCGATCCGCTGGATGTCACGGTATCCGTTGATGCGAACATCCTGTCCGCCGCCCAAGGTCTAGACTACCAGTGGCTGGATTGTCTGAACGACTTCGCCCCGATCCTGGGTGCGACCGAACAGAGCTATGAAGCAAGCACCGGGTCCTACGCCGTACGCGTGAACACCGGGGCCTGTTCGGATACGAGCGCCTGTGTGCCGGTGATCATCACCGCAGTTGCAACTCCGAAAACCACAAGCCTGCGCATCGCCCCCAACCCGGCGAAGGATCTGCTCAACATCGCATCCCAGACTAGTCATGCGATAACCCGGATCACCATGATCGATGCCATCGGCCGCGTGGTCCTTGAGAAGAACATGCACCCCACGCCTTGGGTGCAGGTGGACATTTCATCGTTGAATACCGGTACCTATGTGGTGCAGGTGTTCGACTCCATGGGCAAGCCATGGACAAGCCGAGTGCTCATCGAGCATGAAGGTCCATAGTGCGGAAGCAAGCCGCAGGTCCAAATGATACGGAATGGGCCTTCACGGAAACCTCGCGCGCAATTCTTCCGGTGGTCGGAACAAGGCCCCCATGAAGTGGGGGGTACGCCGTACCGTGGCATCTCCCGTTCTTTGAGGTCGCGCCACACGCCCATTCCATGATCCGCGTCCTACTCTTCGAAGACAATAACGACCTGGCCGAAAGCCTGGGCGAGTTGATGAAGGATACCGACGACATCCGCCTCATCGCCCACTACACCAACGCACAGAAGGCCGAGAAGCATGTGGCGTACCATCATCCCGATGTGGTGCTTATGGACATCGATATGCCCGTGGAGAACGGGTTGCAGGGCTTGCGCGCCATTCGTGCAGCGGGCAGCGGCGTGATGGTGCTCATGTTCACCGTGATGGAAGACAACGAGAACATCTTCCAAGCCATTTGCCACGGAGCTTCCGGATACTTGTTGAAGCAGACCGCGCCGGAGAAGATCCTGGAGAGCATCCGCGAAGCCATGACCGGCGGTGCGCCCATGACACCGAGCATCGCGCGCAAGGTGCTCATGCTCTTCGCGCAGCCCTTCAAGAAGAGCGAGGACCTGCAAAGCCTCACGGCGCGCGAGCACGATGTGCTTGCACTGCTGGTGCGGGGCCATAGCTACAAGATGGCCGCCGCGCAACTGGAGATCGGTGTGGAGACCTTGCGGTTCCACATCAAGAACATCTATGCGAAGCTGCACGTGAACAGCAAGAGCGAAGCGGTGGCGAAGGCCTTGCAGAACCGGATCGTTTGAAGTGATGACCCAAAGACACATCCATGGCAACTAAGCCCAGGTCGATGAGCGGAACCGGTTGGGTTCTGCTGGTGGTGGCGTTCTTCCTCGGCTGCGGGCCACAACCTTCCGTTGACCAGAACCATGCGGTGGATGTCCCATTCTACGCGGCTTTGCGCGACACCATGCGTCGTGCTGCGCAAAAGCGCGACACCTTGTACTGCGACAGTGTGATGGTGTTGTTCGAGAAGGAGGCTGTTGTTCTGGAGCAGCCCGCCATGGTGGCCCATGCATATGGCAGTAGTGCGATAGCCCGCCGTGGACCAACGCCTGGATTGGTGGCGCGCATGGACAGCACGGTCCAGCGCACGGGAAGCACCTACATCGCCAACTGGCGCGACCTCATGCGTGGCCGTATCGCCATGAGAACGGGGCCCGCGGATTCAGCCATGATGCTGTTCACCGGATTGCACGCACGGTTCAAGGCACTGAACGACACCGTGGGTACGTGCATGGCGGCCAAGCAGATCGGCATCATGTACAAGGAACGCTTGGCGCAAGCCGACCTAGCCATTCCATACTTGCGGGAATACTTCGAGGATGCCGGGGATGTGAACGAGAAGTACAATGCCGCTGTCCAATTATGTGGAGCCTATCTACTGAACGACCAACTGGACAGCAGTGCTGCCTACCTGGCCTATCTGAATGACCATCTGCCCGAGCTGGAGGCCAACGCGCCTGGTTACCCGGCGGACAAAGGCGAGCGTCGCGATCTGGTGAAATTCCTGCTCGAAGCAGAACGGGCCAAGCATGGGGATACAAATGCCATGGACAGCCTGAACGTATGGGCCGGACCCATGTTGACCTTCTACGAAGCCACCTACAAGCAGTTGAAATGGAACCCGGTGCATATGCGTGTGGCCTATGCACAAGCGCTTACCGCCCATGGTGATCCATCAGCTGCGCTTGCTGTGCTGAAGACCGGTGTTGCGATCGCCGAGGACTGCCCGGCGTGCGTGCGCTCCAACGTGGAATTGTATGGCCTGTTGGCCCAAGCTGCCAGCGACCGCGGCGATGATCGTGAGGAGCTGACCGCGTTACGCGCGCGTGATCGGTGGAGAGCCGTGTATGACGATGCCGCGATCAACATGGAGGTGGAGAAGGCCAGGCTGAAGGTACACGAGGCCCATGTACAGGATTCCGTGGCGTATGAGATCCGGTCTGCTCGCCAAGCCGCACAAGCGGAAGTGGACCGCACGCGCACGCAACGGTTCGGGCTGATCGTACTGTTCGGCTTGGTTCTAGTGGTCGCCGTGCTGCTGGTGAATGGTTACCGGCTGAAACGACGCCTGCAGGTGGAGCGATTGCGCGTACGCCTCAGCCGCGATCTGCACGACGATATCGGCGGAACGCTCAGCAGCATCAGCATCCTGAGCAACGTGGTGAAGAAACGCGCCGAGGCCAGCGGAGACATGGACAACGCCGCTTCCATGGAAAAGATCAGCGAACGCTCCTTACGCCTGATGCGCGACATGAGCGACATCGTGTGGAGCGTGGACCCCGGCAAGGACAGCATGACCGATCTGATCGGTCGAATGCGCGAATTCGGCAGCGCGGTGTTGGAGCCGAAGGGCATCGCATTCCACTTCAACGCTCCGGAGCAGGTAGTGGAGCGTGACCTTTCGGTGGATGTGAAGCAGAACCTCTATCTCATCTTCAAGGAAGCGGTGAACAACGCCGCGAAGCATGGCGGTGCCCGAAGCGTCTTCGTCGACATCGCCCTGAACGGGCGCTCGCTGCATATCCAGGTGGATGATGACGGTCAAGGCATGCGACTGGAAACAGCCGCGACCGCTGGTCTAGGCGGCAATGGCTTGCGCAACATGGCAGCGCGTGCGGAAGAGATCGGCGCGTTCTTCCGCACGGGCAGTAGCGAGCGTGGTGGTGTGTGCGTGGTGTTGGAGTTGGCATTGGGTTGAACCACGCGGTTCGGTCGTGTACAGACATCTCTGCAGACCAAGGGCGTTCAGCTTCGAACTTCCAAGTTGACACTCGAACAGATAGGACGCTGGTTCCCTTCGAGAAGAGTTCATGACAATGCCCGGAAGAACGCTCCAGTGGCGGTGCAATTTCGAGGATAGGCGCGCTAACACGGATGTACGCGTTAACGAACATGAGCCTCTACACGTCATACGCGTTCTCAGGCGCGCGAAACGAAGTACATCTCCAACTCTCCTTTCCCCTTCGCCTGCACCTTGCCACGCGGCGTGAAGCGCAAACCAAGTGTATTGTTCACCAGTGCATAGGTCGCCTCGCTGATGTTCACCTGTCCGATCTCGCCACTACTCTCCATGCGGCTAGCGATGTTCACCGTATCGCCCCAGATGTCGTACTGGAACTTCTTCACGCCTACGATGCCTGCTACCACAGGACCCGTATGGATGCCAAGGCGCATATCGAAACCCGGCAAGCCATGCAGGGCACGTTCGGCCTTACGCTTCACCATGTAGTCCTGCATCTCCAGAGCGGCCAGCACCACCTGCAGCGGCGATGAACCCTTGGCGCCGGCCAGCCCACCGGCGCACATGTACGCATCGCCGATGGTCTTGATCTTCTCGATGCCACGCGCCGTGATGATGTGGTCGAAGGCCTTGAAGCATTCGTTCAATTCGTCCACGAGTTCGCGCGCGGTGAGTTGCTCGCTGATGGCGGTGAAGCCTTTGAAGTCAGTGAAGAGGATGGTGACATCATCGATCAAGCGAGCGTCGGCCTCGCCCTTGGCCTTGAGTTCCTCGGCCACATCTTCAGGGAGTATGTTCCGGAGAAGCCCTTCGCTGCGGTCCTTCTCTTTTTCAATGGCACGTTTTGCCCGACGGGTGAACCGTAGGCGGGACCATAACCCCAGCGCCACCAACAGCACCGCCATTCCCGTGAGCATGAAGGCACGCTTGCGACCCTGTTCGGAACTGAGTTCCCGTTCGTGCAGGAGCTGGTCTTGGTGGCGTTGTTCGGCAGCGCTCAGGCTATCGGCAAGCTCTTGTTGTTTGAGGGCCACGCTCTGCATTTTCATTCGGATCTCATGGCTGTCCACACTATCGCTTAGCGCTTGTTGATGGCGGTAGTGGAACAGGATACTGTCCGTAGGTCCGATCCTGTTGAAGGCCTCATAGAACAGTTTGGCACATTCCCTCCGATCGACGATCGGTGCCGAGGATGTAGCATGAAGGGTGCGCACCGCACGGGCACATGCCAATGCTTTTGCGGGCTGATCACGGCGCAGCCACGTATGGCCCAGTTCTACCCATGCGAGTCCTTTCGAACTTACATTGGCGTTGTACTGGATGGATCGTTCCCCTTCCTTGACAGCGCTTTCCAGATCGCCCAACTCGCGGTAAATGATCCCCAGTTGACGATGAAGCACGGTACGCTCATCATGGAATTCACCGCTGCCCAGTTCCTCCAAGGCCTTTTGTACGATCCTCAAGGCCCGGGTCGGTTCACCACGGCTGAGAAGGAATCCCGCGATGTTGCACGTTGGTGATACATGAGCTCCTCGGTACGGGGAGCGTGATGACGCCTGAACGGCACGTTCGTAGTAGGCGATGGCAGTATCCTGTTGACCCTGTTCGCCATACAGCATCCCGATGGATCCGAGAATGGCTGGCACCAGTTCTGGCACTCCATTCCGCTGCGCGTCATCCAATGCTTGCAGGTAGTGGTCCAATGCTGTGGCCTGTTCGCCGATGGAATGAAGACAGCTCCCGATCTGGAACCTGTCCCGCGCCATCCCCGCCTTGTCACCCCGCTCTTGGTGGAAGGCCAGATTCTTCCGAAGGGTCGAAAGGGCTTCAAGTGGTCGACCTTCAGCGACGGCATACGCAGCAAGTTGGCTGTTGCCGAAGACCACGCCTTCCATGTCGTTGACCGCCTCCCATTGAACGATGGCTTGCTCATACCAGGATCGGGCTTGATCACTGGAGCCGCGCCTGATCAACTGTACGCCGTAATTCCAAAGCCCATTCCCCCGTTGACTACCCACCGTAGAGTCGTTCGCGGATCCCTGTTCCAGCAAACTATCGGCGTAATGGATGGTGGCCAGGGCATACGTCGCGGCCACATCAAGGTCATACGCTTTACTAAGCTGGCGCAGCACCTCCAATCGTTCCAACGGCCGGTGGGTCCTGGCGAGCACATGCTTCAACGAATCCACGTTCACTTGCGCGGAAAGAGCGCATGTGTATACAAGAAGGAGACCGGTCAATGCGTGGCATGCAGGACGAAGCAACATAGTGCGAAACTCCCCCCACGGCGCACATGGACCAACCCCACGAATAGGGGGGCCTAGGGAAGCCTTCGACCGTGAACGACCATGTCCCCAGCGCGTGAATGAAGCCCCCCCGATCATGGGGTATGGTGACCAAGAACATCCCCGGAGGTTTGTCAACGCAAACCAACCCACAGCACCACGATGGACCGTCTCTTGCTTACCCTGGCCACTCTTCTTCTCGCGTTCCAGCCGATGGTTGCCCAAGAAAAGCAGGGGACGCGCACAGCGATGGCCCGTTCCGGTGCAGCCGCACAGCACGCGAACACGGCGCGCGGTTCCGCTCCCGCGAATGATGAGTGCACGAATGCGGAGACCATCACCGTGAGCACGGATTGCGATGTGCCGATCGCCGGCAACAATGCGGAAGCCACGGATGTGCCCTTCGATGTACCATGCGATGACCCCGGCAGCGAGCTGTTGGATGTATGGTACACGTTCAATTCCGGAAGCCTTACCACGGTCTATGTGGATCTCGCACCGGGCGCAGGAATGACCGATCACGCCATGGTGGTGTACGATGGTTGTGCCGGTGAAGCCGTGTACTGCATGGTGGCGCCTGTCGCTGTGCAAGAAGTGGAAGTGGCCGCGAACACGGACTATTGGATCCGCGTGTATTCGAACCTCACCTATGGTGTCGGTGGTGCGTTCACCTTGTGCGTTTCGTCGGAAACAGTGAGCCCCCCAACGCCACCGAACGATCTCTGTGCCGATGCGGTACCACAAGACGTTGCACTGGGAAGCTCCGTAACGTTCAATGGCGACAACACCGGTGCCACGGACAGTGAAGGCATCGGCTACAACTCGGCGTGGGAAGCGTTCACCATCAATGCCTGCGCCGATGTGAAACTCGACTTCTGCGGTACCACGCCGAACATCCAGGACTTCTGGTTGCTCTTGTACACGAGCTGTCCTGCCGGAACGGGCATTTTCCCCAGTTCGTATGACACCACCACCTGTGATGACGGCAACTTCACCTTGTGTTTCCCCGATCTCGCACCTGGCACTTATTACTACGGGTTGGCCGCTACGAACAATAACACAGGTCCCTACACCATGACCGTTTCAGCCGAGGCATGTGCACCGGACGAAGCCCCCAACGACGACTGCAGCGCAGCGATGGCACTGACCGTAAATGCAACGTGCCTCGCGCAGTACTTCACCAACGCCTGCGCCACAGAAAGTCTGCCTGCTGTTACCTGTGGCACCTTCACCGGTGATGCCAGCGACGATGTGTGGTACAGCTTCGTGGCAACGGCTACGGAGATCACCATCGGTGGTGCACCGCGCGGTAATATGGACGTCGTACTGGAGTTGTTCCAGGGAAGCTGCGGCAACCTCACCTCCATCGGTTGCAGCGACGTGAATGGAGCCGGTGGATCCGAGGACCTGGTAGCCCAAGCACTTACGGTGGATGACACCTACTACCTGCGCGTGTACGATTTCCGTCCGCAATTCGCGTTCGGCGAGCCCGGCTTCGATCTGTGCGTGGTGGAAGGCGCAAGCAGCGGGGTGGGGTTGAGCGAGTTGAATACTGCTCTGACCGGAACACTGTACCCGAATCCAAGCACCGGTGTTTTCACGATCACGGTGGGCGAGCGGGCAGCACAGGTGGACTACACGATCACCGACGCGACCGGTCGCATGGTTCTCGAACAACGAGCACGTGTTTCCAATGGCCGCATCGCGATCGACGCTACCGGCGTATTGTCCGCAGGGCATTATACCGTGCGGATCGATGATGGTCTTTCCATGGCCACGCATCGCCTTCTCGTGAACCAATGATCGTCCCTTCAACCCATGAACGCCATGCGCCCCTACCAGCTTTCGTTGCTCTTCCTGATGCTTACGACCGGTGAATTGTTCGCCACCGACCGTGTGGTGAGCGTTACGGGAACCTACAATACGATCAGCAGCGCGGTAGCGGCAAGTGCGGATGGCGACCGCATTCTTATCGCGGCAGGCACGTACAACGAGTTCGTTCATCTATCGCGTTCCATCTCGCTTCTTCCACTCGTGGAGGGGGAGCGCTTTCAGCTCACGCAAACCCTGACGGTTGTTCAAGCGAACGGTTCCACGATCCTCATTTCGGGTATGAAGGGAACCTATTTGCAACTGGTCGGAACCTACACTTCGCCCACCACACTGCGGATCGTCGACTCCTATTTCCAGGGCTGCCAGCTATCCGCTCCGAACTTCAGGGTGGAGCTTCTGCGCGACACGATCCAACAGTCGATCCAGATCTCATCTGGACTGGTCGTGGGTTGTTCGATCACCGGGGGCGTCGGCGGCACTTACCACCTGTCGGTCATTGGGAACAACCAAAGTCCGGATGATCTGCTGATCATCGGGAATACGTTCGGCAGCGTTTCGGGGGATGGTGATCTTTTCCTAAGCACGAATGATCGCATCCGGATGGAGAACAACTTCATTCGTTCGCAGCGTTCTCCGATAGTGGATGTGATACGCACGGGACCAGTCCTTGGTGGAGCGTCCGTCTTCTTGAACAACACCGTCCATACGACCATCATCGACGGTGGTGGTTCGTTCATCTGCGGTTTCATGGGCGCCTATCCACAGAACATCATCGTGAAGAACAACGCGATCATGAACTACAACGGAGGCTTCCTTGGTCCGCTTCCTTTCAACGCTGCCGTTGTGCAAAGCCACAACATGATCGCACCACCATCTTCGATCGACATTGGAACTGGCGAGCCGGTCATCGGTTCAGCGTTCATAGACGCTGGCGATCCCGACCCACGCTACCTCGACCTGGACCTGACCCGCAACGACGTAGGCTGCTACGGCGGCAGCAACAGCCGCGCGAATTTCACTACACCCATGGGCAGTGCGGTGGTGGGTTTCATGTACGCACCGCGCGTGGTAGCACAGGGTGAGCCGGTGAACATCACGGCTACGGGTTTCGACCGTTGAACGATCCCAATAAAAATACTCAATGAGTAGAAAGACCCTCCTCGTCTTGCTAGTGGCACTGAGCACGCACGCAAAAGCAACGGACATCCACGTGGGGCCAAGCTTTGAAGTGTCAGACATTGCCACTGCGTCCGCGTTGGCCAACGACGGCGACCGCATCCTCGTGGAGCCTGGAGACTATTATGGGTTCGCCATAAACAAAAGTGTCACCATACTTCCGGGTCAGGAAGGTGTGGCCTACACGGTCACGGGTACCGTTGACATCGGCGCCGCGAACGGGAAGGAGATCTTCATCTCAGGAATGAAAGCACTCAACGGGGTACTCAATGATGGAGCCCAGGTCCTGGCCTCCGCCACGCTCAGCCAACTCACGAAGCTTACCATCGCCGACTCCGACCTGAAAGTCGTGGCTTTCACTGCACAACCCCTGTTGCGCGTGGAACTGTTCCGGAACACTATCCAGGTCAGGGTTGAAGCGCAATCCTTCGCCATATTTGGATGCCGAATCTTTGGCACAGGTACCTGGTACGAGGTCGCATTGTTGGGCAACAGTACGGCGCTTCCGCAGGACAACTACCTCATCGGCTGCATGCTCGGTTATCCGATCACAAGTGCCGGCGGCTTTCCGGCTCTTGTCGGCTTGATGGTACAGAACATCAACCGTCCCATCCACTTCGAGAACAACATCGTGTATGCGCTCAATTGTGCGATCAGCATCACCGGTGGCACAGGTTCGGATGTACCCAGCACCGTGCTGAACAATACGCACTTCGGTCCCGTGTATGCGGGAAACTCGTACGTCCCTTCTCTCATTGGGCACATCGGCCTTGGGAACCCACCCGCTACCGGCACGAACCATATTGTGCGGAACAACGCACGTGTTGGTCTTGGAACCACGACAGTGGAACCCATCGGACTTAATGGCACGCCGCAATATATGATCGAATCCAACAACCTAGCGGTACCCCTCGCTCAACTGGACCTCAACTCAGGTGTGCCACTATCGAGCTCTGCCCTTATTGATGGCGGCCACCCCGACCCACGTTACCTCGACCTGGACCTGACCACGAACGATGTGGGCTGCTACGGCGGCAGCAACAGCCGCGCGAATTTCACCACGCCAATGGGCAGTGCGGTGGTGGGTTTCTTGCAAGCGCCTCGCGTGGTGTCACAGGGCGAAGACGTGAACATCACTACCACTGGATTCGACCGTTGAACACTTGAACCTTGACCATCCATGACGCGTATCTTCATTCTCCTACTGGTTCTGACGCTGTGCGTACCAGGAGTCGATGCGACCGACATAGTCGTTGGTCCACAGCATGAGGTATCGGACTTACAGACGGCGGTCTCACGAGCCGTTGATGGGGACCGCATCCTAGTGGAACCGGGCAACTACCTTGGGAATGTCTCCATCGACAAGAGCATTACCATGTTGCCAAGGCAAGAGGGCTCACGATACACCGTGCAGGGTCGGGTGTATTGTGGTGGAGCAAGTGGCAAGCGTATCCTCCTTTCCGGTATCAGGATACTCACCTCCCTCCAGATCCAAACGACCCTCACCGAGCGGTTGGACCTGGTCATCGTCGATAGCTATCTGTACACCTTTCAAGGGACGCAGAACCAACCCCACCTCCGCGTTGAACTCTATCGGGATTCCATCGCCCAAGGTGGATGGTCGCTCAGTTCCTGCGCCATCATCGGTTGCAGGTTCTTGCCCTTCAATGGGGGTGTCTCTTATGCCATCGTCATCCAGAACGGGAGTCTACCGGAGCCGAATGATATCATCGGGAACATCTTCCAAGGGCTTGGCGACATCACCTCAGCGATCGACATCACCAACGCCATCAGGCCATTCCACATCGAGAATAATCTGGCCATTGGGCCAATGCACTTCCTGAAGGTGACCGGCGGTGGGCTCAACGCGCCCATGCCCATGTCCACCATAATCAACAACACTTTCATCGACACGGGGACGGATGGTGTGAGCATGCTGTTGGAGACGAGTGCGATCAACTATGGCCTCTTGGTCAAGAACAATGCGCGTATCGGTTCGGGCACGATCGCAGCTGTTACGAACGGGAACGTCTCAGCCTTACCCTTCGTGGTTTTCACGAACAATGTGGTCGGGCCTCCTGGATCCGTGAACAGCTCCACTGGCATTCCGGTGATGGGCTCAGCCTTGATAGACGCAGGTGACCCCGATCCGCGCTATTTGGACATCGACCTGACCATCAATGATGCAGGTTGCCATGGCGGGAGCAATAGCCTTGTGAATTTCACCACACCGATGGGCAGTGCCGTTGTTGGCTATATGCGCGCGCCCCGCATCGTACCGCTAGGCTCGACCGTCAACATCAGTGCTGTTGGTTTCGACCGCTGAACCCGAATGCACATGATCCGCTCCATCACCAGCCTGCTCGTCGTGGTCTTCACGTTCGGAAGCAGCTCAGGACAATCCATGCGCATCGCCCAAGCTGAATGGTTCACCGGCAGCGACCCCGGCGAAGGCCTCGGTACCGCCATGCACGTGGCCGACGGCGCATGGGATGAAGTGCTGGAAGAAGTGGTCGCGAGCCTGCCGGCAGGAACACCCGGCAATGTGGTCGTATCCGTGCGCGTAAAAGGTGCCAACGGCTATTGGAGCAGCGTGTTCCGCCAAGTCGTACACACCAGCTCGGCGGTCAGCGCAAGACAGGTCGGCGTGCAAGCCGGCGAGTACTTCTGGGATACGGATCCCGGCGAAGGGAACGCCTCGCCCCTGCTCGCTTTCGATGGTGACTTCAACGATGCGTTGGAACAAGCGCTGGCGACCGACAATAGCATCGCGCCAGGCGCCCACCGCCTCTTCGTTCGCGTGAAGGGCGTAGAGGGTGGATGGAGCGCCCTGTTCACGCAAGTGGTGCAAGTGAATGAAGCGGTGACCGCACGCGACATCCATGTCCAACAAGGCGAGTTCTTCTTCGACAGCGATCCCGGCGAAGGCAACGGAACACCGCTATTGGCCTTCGATGGCGATTGGAACAACGCGCTGGAGACCGGCCTTGCCCACGTGACTTCACCCAGTGAAGGTTCGCATCTGCTCTACGTCCGTATGCGCGCTGCTGATGGCACCTGGAGCAACGAGTACAGAACGGTGTTGCACGTTTCGCCCAGCATCCCGCTACGTTCGATCACCCTTCAAGCAGCGGAGTACTATTTCGACACCGATCCAGGTGAAGGCAATGCGACGCCGTTGCTGGCGCTCGACGGTGACTTCGACAGTGCGCTGGAGCAGGCCTTGACTTCTGCGAGCCTCAGTGATCCGGGATCACATGTGATCGGCGTGCGTGTGCGCGGCGCGGATAATGCTTGGAGCGCTACGTTCCGCAGTGTGGTGCATGTAGGTCCGGAACTCATCGCCCGCGATATACGTGTGCAACAAGGCGAGTTCTTCTTCGATAGCGATCCCGGCGAAGGCAATGGCACAACACTGCTGGCCTTCGACGGCAACTGGACCGATGCCGTGGAGATGGGCACGACAAGCGTGGCCGCACCGACGATCGGCGATCACTTGCTGTACGTTCGTATGCGCGGGGCAGATGGCACCTGGAGCAACGAATACAAGACCGTACTACACGTCAGCGCACCTGTACCCGCCAGACCGATCGCGGTGGTGAACGGTGAATACTACTGGGATACCGACCCCGGCGAAGGCAATGGTATCGCCCTTGCTGCAACGGATGGCGGCTTTGACGAGGTGCTGGAAGATGTGATCAGCTCGGACGTGTCAGAACTTTCCGCTGGACCGCACGTGCTGGGTGTGCGCATGCAGGGCAGCGATGGCGGTTGGAGCGCCACATTCCAACAGGTGGTGAGTGTAACGGCACCCTCCGAGCAAGATCTTCCCATCGCGATCAGCGCATTCCTCCAAGGGCCGATGAACAGCGCTACCACGATGAGCGATGCCTTGCGGACCAGTGGTCTCATTCCGCTCACCGAGCCGTTCACGGCACTCGGATTCGACCATCTGGGAAGCGGTGGAGAAACGATCAACGCTTCGGTCCTGACGCTTCTGTTCGGGCAAGTGGTGGACTGGGTTTTCGTGGAGTTGCGCGAGGCGATGGACCCGACCAATGTCATCCAAACACGCGTAGGCTTGATCAAGAGCAACGGCGATATCACCGCCACGAACGGGATCTCCAACATCGCCTTCCATGCGGTGCCCGGGAACTACCATGTGGCGTTGAAGCACCGCAATCACTTGGGCGTGATGACCTTCATCCCTCTACCGTTGGGCCCATCCGGCACACGGCTCGACCTGCGCCTGCCCAGCACTCCGACCTACGGCACCGAAGCACGTGCATCGGCCAACGGTCGTGCGTTGCTCTGGAGCGGCGATGTGAACCATGATGGCCAAGTGAAGTACACAGGTGCTGGGAACGACCGCGATCCGATCCTCCTGAGCATCGGTGGCGTCGTGCCCACGAACGAACTGATCGGTCAGTACGCATCGGAGGATGTGAACATGGATGGCCGGGTGAAATACACCGGATCGAATAATGATCGCGACCCCATCCTGGTCAATATCGGTGGGACGGTGCCTACGACCATTCGTGAAGGACAGGTCCCCTAGTCCTAGTGCGCTGATGGCAGGTCCAGTGCGGAGCTCACACTGACTGTCTCCGCTAGCGTTCCAGCCTTCCGCGAGGTCCTGTCCATACTGTCGCTCCGCTAGTATATCTCCTTCGGCGCTTCGGATCAAGCAACCGTGTCGCCCGAACGCTGTCAGCCTTCACCATGGCCATGGCGCACGAAGTACATGTCCATTTCCCCCTTCCCTTTGGCCTGCACCTGCCCCCGTGGGGTGAAGTGGAGATCGACCCTATCCTTCACTAGACGATAGGTGGCCTCGCTGATGTTCACCTGCCCCACTTCACCGCTGCTCTCCATACGGCTGGCGATGTTCACCGTATCGCCCCAGATATCGTAGGCGAACTTCTTCACACCCACGATACCGGCGACAACGGGGCCGGTGTGGATGCCCACGCGCATCTCGAAGGCGGGCTTGCCAAGTGCATCGCTTTCCTTCTTCCGGGCGACCATGAACGCCTGCATCTCCAGGGCCGCTTGAACCACACCGGCTGGTGTCGATGATGCTGGAACAGGCAAACCACCCGCACACATGTATGCATCGCCGATGGTCTTGATCTTCTCGATGCCGCGCGCGGTGATGATACCATCGAAGGCTTTGAAGCAGGTGTTCAGTTCTTCCACCAGCTCTTGTGGCGAGAGTTTCTCGCTCGCTTCGGTGAAGCCTTTGAAGTCGGTGAACAGGATGGTGACGTTGTCGAAGTGCTTGGCATCGGCGTGGCCCTTCGCCTTCAGTTCTTCGGCGACTTCCTCCGGAAGGATGTTCAGCAGCAGCTCGTCGCTGCGTTCCAAGGCGCGCTGGGTGCGCCGCCGTTGCCGATAGCTGAAGGTGCCGAACACCAATGCGACCGCTGCTCCGGCCAACAAGAGGTTACGCCGGGCACGCTCCTTCTGCAAGGCGATGGTGGCCTCAACCTGACGCTGCTCGCTCAACAAGCTGTCGGCGAATTGCTGCTTGTCGAACTCGGCACCAAGTAGGACACTGGTGACCGCCGATGCCGACCGGGCGCCCATCAACGAATCGTTCAACGCATGGTAGCGGCGGTTGTAGGCCAAGGCTAGGAACAGATCGCCCGTGCCCTCATAGGCCAGTGCCAAATACTCCAGGTTCTCCATGGCCTCGTTGCGCAGGTCGTGCGCTTCAGCGATGCGCAGGCCTTCACGCGCTGCGCGGATCGCTTCATCGTGTTCCTTGGCACACAAATAACCTCTTGCCAAGCGCGCGTACAAGTAGGCCAACATGTCGTTCCTGTCCGATCGACCACGGTTCAAGTCCAGGCTTCGCTGTATCCGGCGCAGACCGCCTGCACAATCGCCCAGAAGTACCAAGGCTTCCCCGGTGACGGCGCCGATATCGTCCCGGTGGTCCACCCACGCACCCGCGTCCAGCATGGCCTGGGCCGTATCCATCGTGGCCAAGGTGGCTCTAGCATCACCTGCCTCGATGTGGATGGCACCGATGCGCATGTGGATAGCAGCCTGTTCATCGCGGTGACCTCCACCCAGCACGGCCAACGCCTTCCGGCACCATTGCAAGGCCAAGGGGCCATTCCCTTGCAGTTGCAAGGCATAGGCGATGTTCTCCATCACGCCCACCGCTGCGAGCGTGTCGCCACCGTTCTCCAGTCCGGTGACACTGGCTTGCAGATAGGGCATCGCTTCACCAAGCCGACCCATCATCAAGTAGTTGCCCCCGATGGCGGCATCGGTCCGAGCCAAGTTCATCTTGTCGTGGATGCCCGCGAAGATGGATCGTGCTACCTCGTTGTGTACCAAGGCCGCATCATGGTCGTCCAACCACGTGGAGCGAAGCGCGAAGCCGCAATGGACCAGCCCCAGCTGCCGTTTGAACCGGCTACCGCTCGTATCGGCATCGGCCGTGCCGAGCGCCGCGTTGGTGGCGGTCTGCGGGGTCCATGTGCTGTCATAGAAAGAATAGAAGGCAAGGGCAACTGTCCGATCGGTGAAGGATCGGGTCGTATCGATCCAGGTCGTGCGTGCGCTATCCAAGCGCCCCTGTGCCAGTAGGCCGGTGGATACGAGCATGACGACAGAAACGAGCGATCGACGCATCAACGAGGCAACTTGGCGGTGCTCGACAAAGTACGACTACCGTAGCGACCGATCACCCGCCTTTGTTGCTCCATAAAGGTCTCAATGGCCCTTGCCGACATTGGCCGCTGCCGGACCAGAACACTCGGGTAAGTCGACCCAGCCGGCGCCAGGGCTTCGTTCAACGAAGGTCCCCTACGCTCCTTCGGCGCTTCGACGAACAAAGAACATTTCCATCTCCCCCTTCCCCTTCGCCTGCACCTTGCCGCGTGATGTGAAGTGGAGACTGACCTCATCCTTCACAAGGCGATACGTGGCCTCGCTGACGTTGACCGCCCCCACTTCGCCAGATGATTCCATACGGCTGGCGGTGTTCACCGTGTCGCCCCAGATGTCGTACTGGAATTTCTTCAAACCCACGATACCCGCCACGACGGGTCCGCTATGTATGCCCACACGCATCTCGAAGAAAGGCTTGCCTTGTGTCTCCCGTTCGGCCTTGTGCCGCGCCATGAATTCCTGCATCTCCAACGCAGCGCGCACCACATCCACTGGAGCGCCATGCTGCGGATCCGGCAATCCTCCCGCCGCCATGTAAGCATCACCGATGGTCTTGATCTTCTCGATGCGGTACTTGCCCATGATCCCATCGAACGCTTTGAAACAGATGTTCAGTTCTGAGACCAACTCAGCCGGTGTCACCCGTTCGCTCATCTGTGTGAAGCCCTTGAAATCGCTGAAGAGGATGGTGGCACGGTCGAAGTGTTTCGCGTCCGTGTGACCCTTGTGCTTCAGCTCATCGGCCACCTCTTCCGGCAGGATGTTCAGCAGGAGTTCGTCGCTGCGCTTGCGCGCCTTGCTGATGCGGTTGCGCTGGGTGAAAAAGACTCCGGCCAGCAGGACCATGAGCCCGAACCCACCGATGAAGGCGTTGCGCTCGACACCCTTGCGGCGCAACGCCTCGGCGGCCACAGCATCCTTCTTCTCCTGCTCCGCCTTCGTAGCGGCTTCCACCTTGTCGAAGTCATATTGCATCCGTAGGCGCGTGGTCTCTTCGGTATTCGTTGCATTGTAGATGCTGTCCCGGTACGACACGTACGCTCGATGGTTCTGGTAGGCGCCCTTCCAATCGCCGTTGATACTGTCGAGCCGTTCCAACTCCCGGTAGGCGGTCGCCAGCATTTCTCTGCTTCCGACCGTACGGGCGATCGGTATCGCGCTGTCCAAGTGAGCGCGGGCCTCACCATAGCGTTTGGTCTTCGTGAGCAATGCCGCAGCCATGAGCGCTAATTCAGCTTGGTCGCTGCGATCGTCGATGGACTCCGCCAGGGCGCGACCAGCCTCGTAGGCACCAAGGGCCTCCCCGATCCTACCCAAGCCCTCGTAGGCTTGTCCGGCATAGGCATACGCAGCGATCAAGGTGTATTTGGCGCCGATCGCGTCGGAGATCCGAATGGCCTCCTCGGCTTGCTTCAATGCTTCTGTGTGTTGCCCGGAGTTGTTCAGGATGTTGGCGATGTTCACGTAGGAAATGGCCATGCCATTCCGATCATCGAGCGCCTGGCGGGTCTTCAGCGCAGCTTGGGTGTAGCGCAAGGCTTCCTTCAGGTCCGACTGCTGCTGATAGAAGATGCCCAAGTTGCTGTACGAAACGGCGATACCCGGCTTGTCCCCGATGCGTTCGCGCAGGGCGAGGGCTTTCAGCATATAGTCCAAGGCTTTGGGGTGATCGCCCAGTTGAAGGTGGACGGTGCCGATGTTGTCGTAGTTCTTTCCCAGCCAATCCTCGTTGCCTGATCGCTGGTTGATGTCCACCGCGCCCAGGTAGTCGCTCAGTGCTCCGGCCAGGTCACCCTCCTTGCGCTTCACATTCGCCATGTTGTTCAGCGCGGCGGCCACGTTGCGCTCCATACCGGCCTTCCGGTTCAGCCGCAGGCATTCGGTGAAGCACCGTTTCGCTTCCAAGTAGTCGTCCCGCCGCTGGGCGATCTCCCCCAGGATGTTGAAAGCGTTCGCCTCCGCGTTCTCGGACCCGGTACGTACCGCAAGCGCCATCATGCTGTCAGCCTGCAGCTTTGCCTCCTGATAGTCTCCGGCATCGGCAAGCTCCCAGCTCAGGTCGTACAACACCGCGATGCGCGTTGTGTCCGGAAGTGTACCGGTCAACTCGGCACGCAAAGAATCGATCCAGGCCTTGTTCTGAGCGTTCGCACCAGTGTAGCACAGCAGCGCGGCGGAAAGGAGGCTGATGAGGCGCATTTGCATCACCACACTGGCTTCGCCGCTGACCACCTCCTTCACCTTGCACACCTGCAACCACAACGCAGTGCGCACCATTTTGCCCAGAACACCCAGCTGCTGACCGGATAGTCCGTAGTTCGAGAGGACGCCAGGGAAGAAGGACGGGAGAGTCTTCCTCATTGCTCGAATATATCGAACAAGGCTTTCTCACGCAGCATCGAACTTATTCAGCCCATCTCGATCGAACGGTCCGAGTGCGATACCCGCCAAAATGTTCCAGGCATGCGGATCAGCGCTCCTGAGCGGAAATGACGTTCGGGCGATCATCAACACCACCGCCTGCTGGACCCACTTGAACGATAGGACTGGTGGCGCTCCGAACACTGGTAACGCGATCCCGGGTGCATTCTCTTCCGCCTCGTCGCCCATAGGTCACCTTTCCCCATCCTCCACATTAACAGGTGTACGGAACAATGATCCACCGTCGGATCCTGTTCCAACAACATGCACTAACACCTCACCCCATGGCACGCCGGATCATCCTAACGCTCTGCTTGCTGTTCGCCGCCTACGGTTTCGCGGCCACCACCCACCACGAACTCCTCGTTCATTTCGATAAGGACGAGAGCACCTTGACCCCGGCGGCTTCCGCGGAACTCGATGCCTTCATCACCACCCTGACCATCCGCGGCGACTATGCCTTCACCGTACATGGCCACACCGACAGCGACGGTCCCATCGACTACAACGAGGCGCTTTCGCAAGCCCGGGCCGAAGCTGTGCTGCGCTACCTGACAGCGCATGGTGTGGATCCGCAGCGCGTGCACATCCACCGCTCCGGCGAACGCGACCCGCTCGCGCCGAACGCGCATGATGCCGGCATGGCGCAGAACCGCCGCGTACACCTCACCTTCACCCGCCACAGCTATGCCGATACCGAAGAACTGCGGCGTGCCTTGATGGAAGGCAGCGTGCAGAAGTTCACCATCGACCCTACTGCGCCACAAGTGGTGGTGGGCTCGGCAGGCACCCAGCTCTCCTTCGCCGCGCATGCCTTCGTGGATGCCCTCGGCCGTCCGGTGCAAGGTCCCGTGGAAGTGGAACTGACGGAGGCCGTGGGACTGCAGGCCATGCTGGCGCACCAGCTCAGCACGCGCAGTGGAGCACGCATGTTGGAGACCCGCGGTATGTTGCAGGTGCGCGCCACCGATGCCAACGGCGCCGACCTGCGCTTAAAAGCCTCTGCGCCGATGGAGGTGAGCCTCCCTGCCACTACCCAAGAAGAAGGTATGGAACTCTTCGTCAGCTCTAACGGTGCTGACTGGACAGCGACGTCCACTCCCCTGCCCGTGACCAAGGTGACCACGTGGCGCGAACCGCCCTACCCCATCCGCCCACGGATCGCCTTCCGCTGGCCGCACTACCGCGAAGACCAGAAGGGCAAGCCCATCAAGCCCGCGGAACCCACACTGCCTCGCGCGCCTATCGCCCCGCGCGAGATGAGCTACAAGCGCAAGCTGCCGTGGTGGGCCTTCCTCTTCCCCGAACGAGCCAAGGCGCGGAGCGAATTCAACTACAAGCAGGCCCTGCACAAGTTCGATGTGCAGCGTGCGCGCTACGAGAAGAAGGTGGCCGCCTACGAGGCCGAATGTGCGAACTACACGGAACGGCTGGAACGGTATGCCCAGCGCAAGGCCGAATGGGAGGCTTTGAAGAAGGTGGAATACGAGGCCTGGCATACGAACATCTACGTACCGGCACAAGCGCGCTACAACGCATTGATGGAACCGCTGCGCTTGCGCTACGATTCCCTCCGCGCCAACTTCGAGCAGGTGCGCGCCGCCAGCATGCAGGAGTATGTACTGCGATCCGACAGCCTCAACAGCGCCGACATGGGCGGTGTGAACGCTTACGTCTTCAGTACCACCACCCTAGGTTGGATCAACTGCGACCGCTTCATCAACGTGCCGGAGGAGGACAAGTACGTGGTGGTGGCCAAAGCACCGCGCCAGACCGATGCCCAGGTCTTCCTCGTCTTCGACCGCATCCGCAGTTTGATGCAGATGGGGCGCGACCGCTGGAACAACTACGCTTCGCCCAGCGTGGCACGCGCCGAACCCGCCACCATCTTCGCCTACACGGTGATCGACGGACAGGCCCATGTGTGCATGCGACCGGCATCACCCAGTGCCCAAGCGGAGCTGCAGTTCGAGCCCAGTTCCATCGCAGAGATCGGCGACCTGTTGCGCTCGCTCGCGGGTATAGGGAGTTGAGGACGACCGACCTGGCCGTAGGAGGACGAACATTCCGAAACGCGTCGTGGATATCCACATCCCGAGAATTCGTGATGGCCTCCGAGCTACCGGCTTGGTTCCTTTACGGATCAACAGCGCCCCATGCGTACCTCGTTCCTTTTTCTCGCCCTGGCCCCCATCTCCGTGTTCGCCCAGGATTGTTTGCCGGATGGCATCACGTTCGCCGACCAAGCGAGCATCGACGGATTCGCGACCGCCCATCCCGGCTGCACCACCATCGTGGGTGAGGTGACCATCACGGGTAACGGGATCACCGACCTGGACGGACTCTCGACCATCACGGCCATGCCCGCCGGGCTTTCCCTGCTGAATTGCGGCGCGCTCGCCGATATCACCGGACTGGACGCCATGACAAGCGTTGGTTACTTGAACATCAACAACTGCGATCAGCTCGTGGACCTCTCTGGGCTCGGATCCATCACCACCATCGATGGCTTCTTGTTGGTGCAGAACAACGCGGTCCTGGAGGACCTCAACGGCCTTGGGGCGGTCTCCTCAGTGGAGGACTTCGTTGCGATCCGCTCCAATGCTGCGTTGCAGGACATGAGTGGGCTGGATGCACTGCAGAGCATCGGCGGCTACTTGCAGATCAGCGAGAACCCGACCCTGGCCACGCTCTCCGGGCTGGGAGCATTGGGGCAGGTGGGCGAGTACATGAGCGTGACGAGCTGCACACTCTTGGCGGACATCAGCAACCTCGGCACGCTCGCCGATGTGGGCACCTTCGTGCAGGTATCGAACCTGCCGCAACTGACCTCGCTCGACGGCCTGCAGCAGATCGATCCGGCACCACTTTCCAGCTACAGTGCCTTCGGATGTCCGCAACTGTCGGCCTGCGCGGTGGCCAGCTTGTGCGGCTTCATCGACCTGGGCGGCAGTCCCACCATCAACGGGAACGCGAGCGGTTGTGCCAGTATCCCCGAAGTGACCGCCGCGTGCGCCACGGTCACCATCGACGAGGTGGCGTCGCAACCGTTCGCTGTGGAGATCGATCCCACCACCGGTTGGGTAAGCGTTCATTCGACCAGGCCGGGCTACATCAAGGTCTTCGATGCCACCGGACGTCAATTGCTCCAACAGCGCTTGACGGGTCAGACCACACGTATCGATCCGCATCACCTGAACAACGCCATCTCCATCATCCTGGTGAGCCAGCTCGATGGAAGAGTGATCGGCACGCGGCGGGTGTCCTTAATGCGTTGAACGAACGGCGATCCCTGCCCATCGTTCCGGTCCTTGTACAGTGCCCTTGCCCTGCCGGAGCACGGACCGTACAGATCAACGTCTGAGCAGGCGATCGCCCATGATCCGCGCTATGATCTCCTCGCGGCTGCCACGGCTGATCGGGATGAGCGTTCCGGCCACGCGTAGACCATCCGCTTCGATGACATCCACCTTGGCCAAAGCCACGATGTAGGACTTGTGCACCTTCAAGAACCGATCACCAGGAAGGTGCTCCTCCATTCCCCCGAATGTCAGGTGGCAGATGTGCTGCCGTTCCACCGTGCGGATGATGACGTAGTTCTGCATGGCCTGCACGAAGAGGATGTCAGCGAAGCGCACCTTCACGTAGCTGCCTTCGCTCTTCACGAAGAAATGGTCGTCGTTCCGGAGGAGGCCATTGTTCGCGTTCGTTCTCAACGCGAGGAATTCCCTGGCCTTGTTCACGCCCTTCAGGAAACGTTCGAAGGGAAAGGGCTTCAGGATGTAGTCGATCACCTCCAGCTCGTAGCTCTCCAGCGCATGCTCGGTGTGGGCCGTGATCACGATGGTGACCGGCTTCACCGCCAGGGAACGCAAAAGATCAAGACCGTTCAGGCGCGGCATGCGCAGGTCCAGGAAGAGCAGGTCCACACCGCCGCTGGTGAGCAGGGGTATGGCCTCGGTGGGGTCGGCGAAAGCCCCTTGCAATTGCAGGAATGGAACCTCCTTGATGAAGTCCGTCACCCCTTGCCGCGCCAACGGCTCGTCGTCGATCACTAGGCAGCGCACGGTCATGGGTCAAGGATAAGGTGTGCCGTGAAAAGCTGCTCGTGTGCCATGAGCTCCAACCGATGCCGCTGTGGGTACAAGAGCTCCAGCCGCCGGCGGACGTTCTCCAACCCGATGCCTCTACGTCCACCGTGCTCGGTGCGCGGCCCGCAGGTGTTCACCACCTTCAATTCGACGCGACCGTTCGCACACCGCAGGTCGATGGCGATCCTGTTGCGCTGCCGCGTGGAGCGCGATACATGTTTGAAGGCGTTCTCCACCAGCACGATCAACACGAAAGGAGCCATCTGTTGGTAAGGGATCACCGCTGGCGCATCGAACACCAACTCAAGTTCATCGCCGTGGCGCATGCGCTCCAGCGCGATGTAGTTGCGCAGGAACTCCACTTCCTTCTCCAAGGTCGTGCTAGGTCCATCACATTCGTATAGCTGGTAGCGGAGTAGGCCACTGAATTCCATCAAGCTCCTTTCTGCGCGCTTCACATCGTGCCGCATGATCACGTGGATGCTGTTCAGCGTATTGAAGAGGAAGTGCGGATTGAGCTGCGCCTTCAAATGATCGAGCTCCGTGCGCAAGCGTTGTTGTTCCATACGCGCATGGTGCCGATCCTTCAAGAAGAGGTGTTCCGCCACGTAGATCACGGTCCAGATGAAGGCCAGAACCACACTGTCCATCAGGTTGCTCATGATCACCATCTTGTGGTTGAGCGTGTAACCGGGATCCACCACCAGCCGCATCCACAGCTCCTTCACGTACACCACAGCCACCGAGAAGACCAGCACCGCCAACAAGGCGGTCAACACGAACCGGACGAGCTGGCCCCGCGCGAAGTAGCGCGGCAACAGGCCGTAGACGATGGTGTACACCATCATCATCTGGAACAGGATGGTCGCGGTGCTGCTGTGGTGGATCACGGTCAGTGACCGCTCCGGACTATGCTGCTGCAGCATGTGTACCAACGCATACCAGCTGTAGCCCCAAAAGACCATGTGCAACACCCTCGAACGCCGGATCAGTCGCAAGGCTTTCATCCAGACGTTCCCGTCGACGTCCGTAGCGAACATGCCCTTGCTGATCGCTGGTGCTGCCATTACGCCAAAGGTGGTGAGTCCAGCGGATATCACGCCTTACTCGCGCACGAAGCGGACCGCACCTTGACGATCGCTGAGCACATAGTGCAGGAGGTAGGTCCCTGCGCTCAACCGTTCCGTATCCACGCGCACCGAACCGTTCATCGGTCGCGCGTGCACCACGGACACGACGCGACCATCCAGGCTGATGATCCGCAGCTCCACTTCATCGGTCGTGTCCTCCATCTGCAACCAGAGTGCATCCGCACAAGGGTTGGGGAAGACGTGCAGCTGCTCACGCCGCGCTAGGTCCTGCACACCCACTGGCGGAATGCCCAGCTTGCAGAGGATCAAAGTGTAGAACTGCCCGGTGGACTGCGGGTTGCTCCACGCAGCCGCGCCCATCTGTACGGCGGTGCCGTCGTACTTGCCGCACACACGCATGTCGCCCGCCGCATCGTATACCGCACCGGTCATCGACTGCCCGCCGTTCCCGGTCAATGCCAAGCCGCGCGTGGGTATCCCGTTCAGGTCCATCAACAGGGTGAGGCCATTGGTGTTCACCGCGCTCGGGGGCGCTACCGCACCGAACTCCACTTCACCGTTGTAGTTCATCGAAAGCGCCAATTCCTCACCGGTCGGCGCGATCTCCATCTCACCCACGTTGGCATTGCCGGTCGCGCTTTCACCCAACACCCTACCCCAGACCGGCAGCCCATCGTTGGCCTGCACCTGGAGCACGAATCCCTTGTTCGCGTTCACGTTCAGGGGCGATGGCAGTACGAGCAAGCTGTCGACATCCACTTGGTGGCCGACGTAGTTGCCACTGACGAACAGTTCGCCGTTGGCACCGGCCACCACCGCATTCACGCCGTCGTAGGTGTTGCTTCCCACGTTGGCGCCGCGCACGGCCCGCACCCAATCCACGGAACCATCGGCCGCATCAAGGCTTGCATAGAAACCTTCGTCCAGATCAAAACACTCCAACATGCGTGTGCCGAACAGCATGCGGTTGCCGCCGAACACCCCACCGACGAAGACCTTGCCGGTCGCCGCCGCCTCGATCGCGTAACCCGCATTGCTGTTGCCCGGTACCGTGCCCGGTCCATTCCCGATGAGCCACTCACATACACCCGATACTGTGAACCGCGCCACGAACACGTTGGTCCCGAGCACTTGGTCCGTGGGACGTTCGTTCACCAGCACATGCCCATCGAAACGCAAGGTATCCGCACGCCAACCTCCAGTGATGTAGATCCGGCCGGCCGCATCCGTGGTGATGGCGTTGATGGAGGTGTTGGACAGCGCCGGGAAGGGGGCCACGCAATCGGTGGCGCGCGCAGCGGTGCAGGTCCCTTCCCCATCGAACCGCGCCCAGAATCCGGCGAAGTTGCTGGCCCCTTTGGTGATGGTGATGCCGCCCAGTTCCATCACCTCCGAACTCGTGCGCCCCGCGATGAGCACATGATCCTCCGCATCCACGCACAGCCCATAGACCTGGTCGGTCCCTTCCGCCCCGAACGAACGGCTCCAGAGGTGCGCACCTTCCGCGTCGAACTTGCTCAGGAAGACATCCACCGTTGGCGCGTTGTTGACCTGCAACACCGTATCGCCCACGTGCATGGCATCGCCGAAATGGCCGGCCACATACGTATTGCCCTGGCTGTCCACCGCGGTACGTGTAGGGTGGATGGAGGCGCCTTCCGCCTCGGCTTGTTGTTGCCACTCCACCGTGGGCACTTGCGCGTGCAGCACCGTGCAAAGCAGCGTTACCCCCGTGGTGGCGAAGATCTTCGGCATTCGTCCCGATCGCATGTATCCGGTCATTCGTTGTTGTTCCAGGCTACGAAACAACGCTGATCAGGATCCAGCTAGGAAGGCATTACACCAGTTGTATGCATCGGTTGATGAAAAGCGGCTGGACTTCCACCAACATGTGCAAGCAACGCACCAGCCGAACCAGCACACCTCCCTCACGCCGGTCTATGTTCCAAAATGAACGAACGGGAAATACCGCCAACGACCCACTTCACCGCCCCTCCAACACCTCTTGAACGTATCCCACCCAACCCAACTCCGGAATGCCTTCATCCAAATAGTGGTCCGGCTGGATACCCATCACATCCACCGGCATGCGCGGGAGTCGATGGCTCATGCTCATGGTATAACCCAGTTGGAAACAACCGTCGGGCGAAGTGACCTGACGCATGTTGGAGACGTCGAGCGAACCCATCGTCGGATGCCCGAAGAGCTTCACCTTGGCGCTGGTGCGCGCTTCCAGCAGGAATTGTTCATCGGTGCTGCCGTTGCCACCATTGCACAGGATGCCCACACGCTGGGGGAAGGGCGATACCGTATGGGAGCTGTCCACCGACCAAGGCTGATCGTTCATGTCCAACCAAGTGCCGATGGCGGCACGCATACGCGCTGCCGCATCCATGCACCAACGTCCGTCTTCCGTGTCGCGGCCGAACATGTCCGCGTACGCCTCATAGCCGGCCGCGTTCAACTCGGTGGCCCACAGCTTCACCCCCACGGAACGCATGGGACCGGTGTAGAGGTACGGGATCAAGCCTGCGTAGCTGGCGTCGCTACCTCCGGTTCCATTGCGGATGTCGATGATGAAGTTCTCCGTGCTGCGGATCAGCGCATCGTTGGCGGAGAGCACGCTGTCGATCAACACCTTCTGCGCAAAGTCGAAGGAGGGGATCCGCAGGTAGAGCGTGCGTTCGTTCAGGCGTTCCAGAAATGGCGCTTCGGCCTCCATGGCGCGTTGATGCATCCGTTCGGCTTGCGTGAATCGCGGCGCCGGCACCTCACGCGTCCAATTCGCACCCATTTGTAGTAGGCTGCCACTCTCGCCTTGGAGCACGGCTTCCACCGGTTCCGTTGAATGGTCGCCCATGTAGAAGGTACCCGTGTACCGGCCGTCCGCCTGACGCTGTAGTTCCACCTTCACCTCACCGGGCTTCCAGTTCGGATTCTTCGAGGCCAGGATCACCGCATCGAAGCGGGTGCTGTCCTTCGGTTGACGTACGATGGCTGCGCGATAGGGCCCACCGCTCCATATGCCCTCCAACGGGTGCCGTGCGTCGCCCAAGCGCTCCAAGCGCTTCACCAGGTCTGCTTCCTTGAGCTTCACCGTTCGGCCCGCAGGGAAGGTCGCCGCCGCCGTGGGTGTGGTTGAACTTTGCTGCTGCTGCGCTTGCTGGGCCAACTCGGTCGGGCCGATCCCGATGTGCCCACGCCGAAACCACTGCAGCCACCCGTTCAGCAACTCGGTGCAGACCATCAGGTCTTTCGCCTCGGCGACCCGCTTCCGGAATACTCCGGTATGCTCGTCATAAGCTGCTTTGCCCTTGCGGTCCACGACGAGTTGGAAGCCCGCATCGTTCTGCTCGAAGGTGCTCACCATCCAGTCGAAAGTGGCCGGGCAATCGCAGGGTTGCGCGCTGGTGGAGGTGGCGATAAGAAATGTGACCGGTAGAAGGACCTTGTGGATCGGACGCATGGTATCGTAGGTGGTCAACGAAGCTCGCGAAAAGTCCGTTGATGTGGAACCATGACCCCGTTCTGCGAACGACTATAGGGACCCCGACCCCTGTACGACCAGAGGCGCCCCTAATGCCTTGGTCGTAGAGTGCGTAGGATGAAGAAAGGGTCGCCTGGCATCACCACCCGAAGGTCAAGTAGAACAGACTCTCATGATCGCCCCACCGCAAGTAGGTTGCGTAGCGGCCGTAGGGCAAGTCGGTCACGTCCACCCACTTGCTCGTTCCGCCATCAATGGGCATGTCCACGCGCAAGGTCACCGCTTCGCTCGCCAAGCCGGTGCTGTCCTGCAGGTAGAGCTCGTATCGCGCGCCCGGACCACCTGCCGGAAATTCCAGCAGGTGGTGCGTGTAGTTGGGGTCGCGATCGATGATGGTCGCTGGCGGACCGGTTCGCAGACCGTTGGTCTCGAGCGTGAAGCTGTGGTGCTTGGTGTGATAGAGTCCACGCAACTCCTCGCCTTCGGCACTCCATAGGGCATCGAAGCGTTGCGTGAGCGCGATCGTGTTCGGCTCCAACACCAGATCGATGTTGGAGAACCAGCCCTTGCGGAACGGCAGCAGCACAGGTGGACGCGGCGGCACACCCAGCTTGGCGGTGCGCTCCAACATGCGCGTCTCCATGCGCCCATCCAGGTTCAGGTCCACGACCATGGTATCGGATCCGCGGATCACGATCAGCTTGTTGTCCGGGTAGCCCAGAACCCGAGGCATTTCCACCACCATGATCGCCTCACCATTCACTTTGATGCACGGGGTCAACTTGCGCGGCTGACCGGGGTGGTGGACAGGCCAGCGCGGATCGGTCACGGTCCAATATTGTCCGCGTCCGATGTACTCCACGCGGTAGGTGCCTTTCAACGGAACGAGACCCGGGCCATCCTCGATGAAGGCGTAGTTGTGGCGGAAGGAGAGCCTGTCGAATTGCGCACCCGCATGGGCACAGACGGTGAGGAGCAGGGCTGTGAGGAGGTGGCGCATCGGGCTACGGTACACCGAAGTCGGAAGGAGGTTCGTGCCCGAAGGGGCTATTTCTCATCGGAACCCTCGAACACCGGTTTCTCCAAGGTGGGCGTACCACCGATGTAGCGCGCCAACCAGCTCTGTACCTCCCAGTTCCAGTGAATGGAATTCTGCGGTGAGAGTATCCAGTGATTCTCATCCGGGAAGATCACCAATCGCGAAGGGACACCCATGCTCTGTAAGATGCCATAGAGCGCCGTGCCGTTGGCATAAGGCACTCGGTAATCCTGTTGTCCATGCAGGATCAGCATCGGCGTCTTGAAGTTCTTCGCATAGGTGACGGGGTCGTTCTTGCGCATGCCCTCGGGGTTCTTCCACGGTGTGCCGCCCAGCACCTGCGTGAAACTGTAGGCCGTGAGATCCGCACCGTATTGGGTGATGAAATCGTTGACACCAGCATGGTTCACGATGCAGGCGAAACGATCCGTATGTCCTTCTGCCCAGGCCGCCATGTAACCGCCATAGCTAGCACCTGCAGCAGCGATGCGTTCCGGGTCGATGTTCGGGAATCGCTTCAGCAAGTGGTCGGTGCTGCGCAGGATGTCATCCAACGGTTTTACGCCCCACTCGTTCAGAATGCTCTGCGCGAACCCTTGGCCGAAACCCGTGGAGCCGTGACGGTTCACCCAGGTGACCACGTAACCCGCTGCGGCGAAGGCGTGCGCATTCCACCGGTAGCTCCAACTGTCGCGCACCATGGTATGCGGACCGCCATGCATCAACTGCACCAGCGGGTAGGGCTTCGCCGCATCAAATCCCGGTGGCAGGATCAACCAGCCATGGACCTTGTGGCCTGCCGCGCCGTCGAACCAATAGCTCTCCACGTTGCCCAGGTCGAGCTGCTCCACCAAGGCTTGGTTGAAATGCGTCAGGTGCCGCACCGCACCGGTCGCACCATCAAGCGTGAACACTTCATTCGGTCGGCTCGTGTTGTCGTTCAAGAAGACGATGCGACCGGCTTTCACCTGCAGTTCGGTGGAAGTCCCCTCCTTGTATACCGCTGTGAGCCCGCGACCATCCGCTTGCATCTTGAAGATCGGAACAAGGCCTTTCTCTTCCGCCGTGAACCAGAGCGTGCCCGCGTCTGCGATCTGCTTCACGCCTTGTATGCTGAGGTCGATCGCCTCGGTGAGCGGATCGCTCTTCCCTGTGGTGATATCGTGCCGCCACAATTTCCCGACCTCACCGCTTCCGCACGGCTTTTTCGTTCGCGTGAAGAGCAGCGAGCTCCCATCCGGCGCGAATGTGGGGCCGCTATCATTGCCGGGATTCTCCACCGTGATGTTGCGCATCATGCCGGATCCGTCGGTCGGGATCATGTACACGTCGCTGTTCGGGCAGTCGCTGTACGGCGGGGGGGTGCTGTTCAATGCAAGTGCCACCTGCGCTCCATCGGGCGACAAGTCGTAGTCCACGCTGCCGCTGTAGTGGAACAAGCGACCCCATTTCGGTGTGAGGTCGGTGATCTCCTTGGTACCGAGACGCACCAGGAGCAACCTGTTCGCCAAGCTATCCGTGAGCCAATGATCCCAGTAGGCGTAGGTGCGATCCTCGGTGATCTTCGCTGTCATCTTCCCCTCTTTGCGGCGCTTCACCTCCTTTTCCATGGCACTGATGTCCGTCTTGCTCCACGTACCGACCAGGCGCGGAACGCACGTGGTGGCCACCACCACACGCTCGCCATCGGGCATCCACTTCACGTTGGAAAGCGCGAACGGCAATTCGATGACCTTCTCCGCTTCACCGCCGTCAACCCGGATCACGTACAGCGCGGCAGCTTCGTCCTCGCCGCGTTTGCTGGTGAAGGCGATGCGCATGCCATCGGGGCTCCATATCGGTGCGCCATCATTGGCCTGTGCCGTGGTCAATTTGCGTGGTTCGCCACCCGCCGTGGGCACCAACCAGATGTTGGCCGTGCTCTTGTTCTCCGTGATGTCCCACTCCTGCACCACGAAGGCCGCCTTGCTTCCGTCCGGCGAAAGCTCCAAGTTGCTCAGGCGCTTCATGGCCCACAGGTCCTGCGGGGTGATGAGGCGCTTACCGGGTGTTTGGGCGAACAGTAAGTAGGGCACGAGTGCGGCCATGGTAAAGACCATGCGTACTTGGTGGAATGCGGACGGGCGGAGAGCGTTCATGGTGTGGGGTGGTGCGGAAGCGCACTGCAAGGAACACATCATCCGGCGAACCGGGCCGCTTTACCCCTATCGCACGACGCAAGGTCAATACGATACGCTTTGGCAGAACAGGTCAGGTCAATCCAAGATCATCGGCACCACCAGCTCCGAACGCTGCACATACGGATGCCGCGCCAGCTGCTCCAGCTGACCGATCAAAAAAGGGCCGGCCAGCCCCGACACCGGCTTCGCTTCCACACCGTGATCGCTGAACGCAGCCGAAAGCATCGTCTCGTCCGCGTAGCCGGAAGTGGTTTCCGTCAACCGGAAGCCGAAGCGATCTAGCAGCCAATTGATCTTCAGCACATAGCCGAAGGCGACCTGTTCATTCATCGCAGACCCATTGAACGTGATGCGGACGGTGCCCGTGTACTGGTGCTGCACGGTCATGCTCAGCCCAGCGTGCGGCGTTACGCCAACCCACTCATGAAGATGGCGCTTCTGGTGCTCGGCATAGAGCCCAGCCGCTTTAACCGCCGGGTTCTTCCGCATGGCTTCAAGCTCCACATTGTGGTGCAGCATGAACTTGCCGCCGCCCTTCCGCCGCAAGTAGGTGCAGGTATGGGGCTCACAGACCAGGCCCTGTTCCGCGAACCAGGGGCGCAGGCTGTCCGTGCGAAGGCCACGGTGATAGTCCACTTCCAAACGCTGCTCATCGAAGACCAGCCGAGCCTGCCGATGCCCTTCGTCGATCAGATGATATGGCCCCTTGCGCATCGTCATCCGCACCGTGTCGGGAAGAGACCGGTACCACTGGCAGCCGTTCAACACCTTGCCGGCGGCTTTCACCTGAAGGGCATCGTAACCCTCAGGGATCTCTTCCAAGGTGAAGACGCCATCCGCTTTGCTGGTCGGCTTCACACCGCGGTCACGCGCATCGCGCAGGGTGACGCTGGCTCCTGGCAAAGGATTACCGGCTTCGTCGGTGACGAGCACCACCATCCGCTGGGCATGTGCCAGGCAGGTGAAGCAGATGGAAAGGGCTAGCCCGAATAGACGTCGATGCATGGTGGTCTACAACGAAAGGTGGTGGGCAAGATACTGGGTGTTCCCAGCCATTCCTGTGCCAGATCAGGTCGGTGGTATTCACCCCTTCTGTTGAAGCCTCATCCGGCCATTCGCCCACCTCCCCGACCGCTGCACACATCGCGCTTTCGGATAACGCACCCGCCGATACCTTGCACCCATGCGCCACCTGCTCCTCGCCACCACCCTCGTGCTCGCATCCGCAGCCACCGCCCAGAGCGACAGTGCCAATGCTGCCACGGCGCGCCGCTTCGCCGAAGCCTTCGAGCGTGGCGACTACGAAGCCATGCACGACGAGCTCGGCGGTCCACTCGCCCTGCTCTTCCGCCCCTCGGTGCTGAAGAACAGTTTCGGGCAGATGAGCGCCGCGTTGGGCACACCGCATTTGGATAGTCTGGTCAAACGCAACCCCACCAGCTACCGGCTCTTCTTCAGCTACGGCTACGACCCCACCGAGAGCGATGCCTTCAACGTGGTGCTGAGCAAGAAAGCACGCATCGTGGGCCTCGGCAACCGGCCCAGCAAATTGCTCTTCGCCAAGGACAGCGTGACCCGTGCAATGCCCACCGATGCCGAACTGCGTAGCACCCTCGATGCCTACCTCAACGACAAACACACCCGTGCATCCTTCGACGGTTGCGTGATGCTGATCGACAGCGGACGTGTGCGATACAGCAGCTGCCTCGGCCTGGCCGACCGCCGTACTGGCGAAGTGCTCACCGACACCACGCTCTTCGAACTGGCCTCGTGCAGCAAGCCGTTCACCGCCAGTGCGATCATGCGCTTGATGGAACAAAGCCGCCTGCGCCTCGATGATCGTGTGCAGCAGCACCTGCCCGAGCTGCCCTACCGAGACGTCACTATCCGCCACTTGCTGTCCCATACCGGCGGACTGGCCGACTACATGGAACTGTTGGAGAAGCATTGGAACAAGGAACGCATCGCCACCAACGCCGATGTGCTCGCCGCGCTGGTGGAGCACAAGCCGAAGCCCGACTTCAAGCCCGGCAAACGTGAGGAATACAGCAACACCGGCTATGTCCTGCTCGCCTGCCTGATCGAACGCCTCACCGGGCGCACCTACGCGCAAGCCTTGGACGAATTGCTCTTCCGCCCCGCAGGCCTGAAACGCACCCGCGTGTACAACACCCGCCGCAGCGGTGAAGTGATCCCCGCATACGCCTACGGCAGTATGCGCGACAGCACCGGCACCTTCCACCTGCCTGACAGCATCCCGCAAGAAGACTACGTGCGCTGGCTCGATGGCATCACCGGCGATGGCACCGTGAACAGCAATTTGCACGACCTCGCCCGTTGGGATGCCGCGCTCCGTTCCGGCACCGTGCTCTCCTTCGCCGCGCAGGACAGCATGACCACCCTGCAACGCACCAGCAAAGGCGAACCCACCGAGACCGGCCTAGGTTGGTTCATCGACGGCGGTGGCACGAACGAACGCGTGGCCCACCACTCCGGCGGCTGGCCCGGCTACGCCACCTTCGTGCTCCGTTTCCTCGACCGGCCGCTCACCGTGGTGGTGCTGAGCAACACGAGCTATATGCGGGTGGATCGTATCGCGAAGCGGGTTGCGGAAGTGGGGATGGGAAAGTGAGTATCCGGGCGGCGCTGGAATGGGGTCATCGCTCAATATCTGACCGTGTAGTTCTAGCGTTCCTGCGCGGTCCGGTGTTACCGTCCGTCGCTTCCCGATCAGTTCGCAGCTGCTGTGCCAACCGCCCCTCTAACGCAGCATACGCCGCTTCCCCCGCCAGCTCCGCGAAGGTGAAGGTGCCTGGCCGAAAGCGGAACACCTCCGGCGACGCATGATCGCCCGAGCGCCGAATCACCGCCTCCATCAACGGCTGCCGCTCGCGCGGATCGTTCGGTACACGGATGCGCATCACCTGGCCATCGCGCTGCACTACCACCTGCTGGTCCTCGCAGTAACAGTCGCTCAGCTCGAACTGTAGGTAGCGACGCGCGACCAACTGCAAGGGCACCTCGCCCATCGTCCACTGCACGCGGTCGCCCGGCTTCTCCGGACCGTAGGGGTATTCCGCCGATACCGTGAACTGCTGCTGCACTAACCACGGGTGCTTGCCCGCATCGCGCAGGAGTTCCATCATCATCCGGTCTTCGGCGATGGGGCCGCGCATCGGCCGGCCGCGTTCGTTCTCCACCAGTACGAAGGATAGGGATGGCGCGCTGGGTTGGGCGGATAGAGCCAAGGGCCATAGGAACACAAGAAGGTGCTTGCGCATCGTATTCCAGTACAACCTTTCAGGGGGAAGGTTCGATCTTCACGCGGGCAAGTCTTCGAAAAGAAAATTCCAAGGGATCGTCGAAATGGCCTTGGCTCGATCGACATCACCATGGAACCGGGCTGTTCCGGGTCCATAACCAACCATTCGAAAATGAAGTACGTGATCCTCATCCATGAAACCGCAGCAGAGTGGAACCAGCGCAATGACCCGGCCCAAGCCTCTGCCTATTGGGGTGCCTACACCGCGTATGGCCAGGCCCTGGCAGAAGCCGGCATCCTGCGCGGCGGCGCTGGGCTGCAACCACCCGCCACCGCCACCACCCTGCGCTTGAAGGATGGTCAACGCCTTATCCAGGATGGGCCCTTCGCCGATACCAAGGAGCAGCTCGGCGGGTTCTATTCCATCGATGTGGCCGACCTGGACGCGGCATTGGAATGGGCTGCGCGTTGCCCGGCCATGCAGTTCGGCGGGCTGGTGGAGGTGCGGCCCGAGATCGTGATGTGATCCATCCGCATGGACCCGCTCATCGAACGGACCCTGCGCGAGGCCTACGGGCGGCTGGTAGCGATACTGGCCGCCCGCAGCCGCGACATCATGGCGGCGGAGGATGCGCTGCAGGATGCGTTGATGGCCGCCTTGGAGCAATGGCCCCGCGAGGGCACCCCACGCGACCCCGAAGCCTGGTTGATGACCGTGGCCAAACGGCGCCTCCTGGATGGTCATCGGCGGAATGCCTTGACCCAGGAGATCGTGGCCAATTGGCCCATGGCCAGCGCAGCGCAAGACCACGCGGTGACCACACCGCTAAGCGATGACCGGCTGGAGCTCATGTTGCTGTGCTCGCACCCCGCCATCGACCGCGCCATGCATGCACCCCTCATGCTACAGACCGTGCTGGGCCTGAACGCGGAGCGCATCGCAGCGGCCTTCCTCGTCTCGCCTTCCACCATGTCCCAGCGCTTGGTGCGCGCCAAACAGAAGGTGCGCGATGCCGGCATCCGCTTCGAACTGCCGGACCCCTCCGTACTCGAAGAACGCATCAGCAGCCTGCTCGACGCCATCTATGCGGCCTACGGAACGGCCTGGGAGGACCTCGCCGCCGCAGGACCGGGACGCTACCTGCATCAGGAGGCCACCCTGCTCTGCAAGGCCGTGCTGCAACGCCTGCCCACGCATGCTGAAGCCTTGGGTCTACTGGCGCTGATGCGCTACACCGAAGCCCGTGACCACGCACGCCGTGATGCTGATGGCGCTTACGTACCGCTCAGCGAACAGGATGTTCAGCGCTGGGATCGCGACATCCTGATGGAAGCGGAGGCCACGCTGCGCAAAGCCGCTGCACAAGGTCAGCTCGGGCGGTACCAATTGGAAGCCGCCATCCAATCCGCCCATGTGACGGCGCGGCTCACGGGCCGCAAGGACCCTGAAGCCATCCTGCAACTGTACGAAGCGCTCGTGCAATTCGCGCCTTCCATTGGCGCGCTGGTCGCGCATGCCGCCGCGTACGCAGAGGTCTACGGTGCCGAAGCGGGACTACAGCTGCTGGACCAACTGGAACCGGAACGCGTGCGCACCTACCAGGCCTTTCACGCCCTGCGCGCCGAACTGTTCCTGCGTTTGCAACGCTTCACGGAAGCCCGTATCGCCTATTCCAAGGCCATCGGTAGCAGCATGGACCCGGCCGTGCGCCAGTTCCTCCAACGGCGTCTCGGAACGGTGCCCTGAGTCAAGACCGATCGCGGTCCTTAAGTATGCTTCACCCGGCCACACCCGCACTCCATCCTGCGGTTCCAACGCTTCACCGCGGTCCGCTCTGGTGCATCGCCCGACCCGGCGTTACTTGCAGCGCATGATGGACTTCCTCGCCACGCTCAAGCACCGCAACGAGCCCCTCTTCTGGTACGGACTGCTGTGCCTGGCCTTCGCGCTGGTGTGCCTGGTGCTCGCCCAGCTCACCACCACCACGGTCTTCAACGTCAGCGCCTGGATCAAGCCCTTCAAGTTCGCGTTCTCCACCACGCTCTTCGTGTGGGCCATGGCCTGGTACATCGGGTACCTGCCCACCTTCGATCATCGGTGGTACAGCTGGACGGTCATCGTGCTGCTCACGTTCGAGATCGGCTATATCGCGCTGCGCGCCGCGCAAGGCCAGCTCTCGCATTTCAATGTGAGCAGCGGTGCCAACGCCACGCTCTTCTCGCTCATGGCCGTGGCCATCACCATCGTCACGCTCTACACCGCGTACATCGGCGCGCTGTTCTTCACACCGCGTGTGGCTCCTCTGCCGCCGCATTACCTGTGGGCCATCCGGCTGGGCATCCTCCTCTTCGTGGTCTTCGCCTTCGAGGGCTTCGTGATGGGCGCGCGCCTATCGCACACCGTGGGTGGGCCCGATGGCACTTCCGGTCTGCCGCTGTTGCACTGGAGCTACACCCACGGTGACCTGCGCGCCGCGCACTTCATCGGCATGCACGCCCTGCAGGTGGTGCCGCTGCTCTCGTTCTACGTGTTGCGCAGTACGAGAGGCACCGTGCTGCTGGCCGCGCTCTACGCCCTGCTCGCCACGGCCGTGCTGGTGCTGGCCCTGCGGGGCAAGCCGCTCATTCGAGGTATGGCGCAGGCTTCAGCATCCAGCACCGTGCATCCGCACTGAAGCTGCTATCCGGTTGGTGCCATCAGCCCGCGTGTTGAAGGTGTCATCGATGTCCAGCACGACGCGCCTCCGAAGCTTGGGAACCGCGGACGTGTTCAGCGCAGCACCCGATCCATCGAAGACCTGCCACACTACCTTGTGCCCATGCGTTCCCTACCCTGGCTCATCGGCATCTGTTGCACCTTCACGCTCAACGCCCAGACCTGGCATCCGGTGGGCAGCGGCGCCAGTTCCACGGTGTACGCCCTCGAACCCTTTGCCGGTGAATTGTACGCCGGTGGGCTCTTCACCCAGATCGGCGGCATCAACGCGAACTACCTGGCCCGTTGGAACGGCAGCACCTGGGCACCGGTGGCCAGCTTGATCAACTTCATGGCGGCCGATGGACTCTATGCCAACGACACGGCGCTCTACATCGGCGACAGCGGAAGGGTGCGCTACTGGAATGGCACGGGCCTCTTCAACCTCACCGGTCAGACCAGTTCGTCCTTCAACAGCACGGTATACACCATCGCGCATTACCAGGACACGCTGTATTGCGGCGGCTTCTTCTCCTCCCCTTTCGCACGCATCGCCAAGTGGAACGGCACCGACTACGAGTCGCTCACCACGGGCTGCGATGCACAGGTCATCGCGCTCGCACCCTTCGAGGATAAACTCTTCGTGGCCGGGAACTTCCAACTGGCAGGCGACTCCCTGGTGAACCACACCGCGTTGTGGGACGGACAGGCCTGGGCCCCGATGGGCGCTGGGGTCAACAACGATGTCTTCGCGCATTGTTTCTTCCAGGACACTCTATACATCGGCGGACGATTCACTCAGGCGAACGGCTTGCCCGCGAGCCGCGTGGCCAAGTGGAACGGCAGCCAGTGGGTGCAAGTGGGTGGCACCTTGAACGACTTCGTGGGCACCATGACCGTGTACCGCGACCAACTCTACATCGGTGGCGCCTTCACCAGTCCCAGCCGCATCGCCCGGTTGGCGGGCAATACGTGGGTGCCTGTGGGCGGCGGTTGCAACGCGCGGGTCACCACCCTGCAGGTCTTCAACGACAGCCTCTTCGTGGGCGGTGAATTCAACGAGGCCGGTGGCGTGACCGCCAGCCGCATCGCCAAGTGGCACCTGCCCATGCCCCCCGTGGCCACGGTGCAGGTGGAGAACACCACGCTCTGTGTGAACGAGTGCAGCACCTTCGCCGACCTCTCACCGAATGGTGTCACGGAGCGCCTATGGCAATTCCCCGGCGGCACACCGGCCACCAGCACGGACAGCGTGGTCACCGTGTGCTACACCGAGCCGGGGACTTTCGCCGCCACGCTCACCGTATCCAACGCGGGTGGAACTGACACCTTCACCGATGCGGGTGCGGTGGTGGTTGAAGTCTGCACCGGCGTGTCCACACCGATCAATGGAACGGGCTTCAGCGTATGGCCCAATCCTTCAGATGGCCTGTTCTTCGTGGAATGGCACGGAAAGGAACCTGTCCGCTCGACACTGATGAACATGATCGGCCAACCCGTACGCACCATGCTGCTGCAAGTGGGGATCAACGACCTTGATCTTCGCGGGCTGCCAGCGGGCAGCTACATGCTGCGCACAGAGGATGGACGGACGCAGCGGGTTGTGGTCGTGAAGTGAAGGATACAAGTGGGAACGGAGCGCGGCTTGGCGTCGACGCACCTTTCAGCATGATCCATACGCCTCACTCCACCACGAACGCCCCCGACCACCTCCGCTTCAGATCACCGCCCACGAAGAACAGGCGGTAGCACCCACGCATCAACATCTTGCGCCCTTCCGGTTGGTGCGTGGCGATCCACCAGCGCAGCGGTGGCAACATCACCACACGTTCTTCCCAGTCCGCCCAGGACATGCCGCAGTCCATCTGGGTCATGTCGAAGGGGATGCACTCCACCCAGCCGCTATCGTTTCGTCGCTCGATACCGAACAAGGGCGTGCTACTGGCGCACCCGCCGTCCAACATCACACGACCGCTGAGCTTCACACACACCGTGTCGGCGTTCACGCGCACCACCTGCACGCTGTTCAAAGGCGGCTGTTGTGTTCCCTGTTCTACCTGGTCCTTCGCCGACGCTGGCGGTGATGCGGGTTGTGGCGGCATGGGTGGTGGCTGTTCGCGATAGCGCTCCTCCAGCGCTTTCAACTCCTTCACGTAGCTCGCGTTCTCATCACCCTTCAGCCGCTTCGCGATCCGTTGCTCCAAGCGGTCGAAAGCCGGGTCGGTCATCAGCTCCGTGAACGTGTAGCGACCGGGCCGGAAGCGGATCACCTCCGGCGAGGCGCGATACCCTGAGCGCGCCATCACATGCTTCGCTATGGCCCAGCGGTCGGCAGGTGCATCGGGCAGGTCGATGCGCATGCTTTCATCCCCGTTCTGCACCCTGATGTAATGCTCCGTACACCAGCAGTCGATGAAGTGGAACCGGAGCCGTTCCCGGCCCAGCCCGGGTAAGCGTATTCCATGAAGCATCCACCACGTGTGCTCACCGTTGCGTGCGGGTTCGTACGGACTTCGGTTGGTGAAATGCTCTTGCACGGACCAGGATGGCTTACCGGCGCGCGTGAGGT
>Ga0075154_10000160_pt1 | contig 58499 bp, 50 predicted proteins | sample JI71714BDNA_FD_70965 | JGI IMG/M metagenome (GOLD analysis project Ga0075154, IMG submission 70965) | Wastewater effluent complex algal communities from Wisconsin, to seasonally profile nutrient transformation and Carbon sequestration -... | ecosystem: Engineered > WWTP > Effluent > Algae... | reverse complement strand
ATTTCAGGAGTAACGACTCATGGCAAGTAAAAAAGGTGTAGGTAGTACACGTAACGGTCGTGATTCAGAAGCGAAACGCTTAGGTGTTAAGCGCTTCGGTGGTGAATCAGTTCTGGCTGGTAACATCATCGTTCGTCAACGTGGCACCAAGTTCCACGCTGGCACTAACGTGGGTATCGGTAAAGATCACACGCTGTTTGCTTTAACTGACGGCAAAGTTCAGTTTGAAGTGAAAGGCGAGCACAGCCGTAAATTCGTTAGCATCGTTAGCGAATAAGAGCTGAAATCTCCGAAGAAACCCCGCGTTAAGCGGGGTTTTTTTTTGCTTATCAGTGAAATGAAAAAGCATCAGTTTGAAACATCGACCTTTGTTTTCGCAGTACGGCGAGCATGGGTTTATAATGTTCGCAATGTTTAAAGCAGGATAGGTCGAAATGAAATTTGTTGATGAAGCGTTGATCCGGGTCGAAGCCGGTGACGGTGGTAACGGAATCATCAGTTTCCGTCGCGAAAAATTTGTGGCTAAGGGCGGCCCGAATGGCGGCGACGGTGGTGATGGTGGTGACGTCTACCTGATTGCAGACAGCAATCTGAATACGCTCGTTGATTACCAGTTTGAGAAACTCCACATCGCGCAACGTGGTCAGAATGGTATGAGTACTAACTGTACAGGCAAACGCGGCGATGATTTAGTATTACGTGTCCCAGTAGGCACTCGTGCGATAGACGTCGACACCAACGAAGTGTTAGGTGATCTGACTAAAAATGGCCTGAAGTTGATGGTGGCTAAAGGCGGTTGGCACGGTCTGGGTAACGCACGCTTCTCTAGCAGTACAAACCGGACTCCCCGGAAAAAAACTAACGGTACCCCTGGTGAAGTCCGCAATCTGCAGCTTGAACTGCTGTTGCTCGCTGATGTTGGGATGTTAGGTTTGCCTAATGCCGGTAAATCAACGTTCATCCGCGCGGTTTCGTCTGCAAAACCCAAAGTCGCAGACTATCCATTTACAACCCTGGTTCCTAATCTGGGCGTCGTGCGCACAGAAAGCAGTAAATCTTTCGTTATTGCAGATATTCCAGGTCTGATTGAAGGGGCTGCAGAAGGCGCAGGCTTGGGTATCCAATTCCTGAAACACCTGGAGCGTTGCGGTCTGTTATTGCATATGATCGACGTTCTTCCTGCCGACGGTTCTGATCCGGCGGAGAATGCTCAGGTCATCATTCATGAGTTAGGTAAGTACAGTGACAAGTTAGCCAATAAACCGCGTTGGCTGGTATTTAATAAAATTGACTTGGTACTTGAAGATGAGCTTGAAGTTATCAAGCAGAACGTGATTGATACCATTGGCTGGGATGGTCCGGTTTATCAGGTGTCCGCTGCATCTAGAACGCACACAGACGCTCTGTGTCGTGATATTCAGGCTTACCTTGACCAGCTTCCGAAAGAAGCTCCGAAAGAGCAGTTGCTTGATCCTGTGCAGTTTAAGTGGGATGACTATCACGCAGATGCCATGAATCTGGCTGATGACCTCGATGATGATGACGACTTCGATGATGATGACTACGAAGTTGAAGTGATTTATCGTCGCTGAGGTTGAATATGATTCTGAGTCTTATCGCCGCAATGGCGGAAAATCGTGTGATTGGACTGAATAATCAGATGCCGTGGCATATGCCCGCGGACCTTGCTCATTTTAAGCAGGTCACGATGGGCAAGCCTGTGGTGATGGGCCGTAAAACTTATGAATCCATCGGTAGGTTACTACCTGGTCGTCGCAATCTGGTGATTAGCCGGCAGCCGAAGCCTGAAGGTTTCACAGCAGATTGGTTACATAGTATTGAAGATGCTCTGGAATTGCTGCAATCGGAAACAGAAGTGATGGTCATTGGCGGCGCAGAATTATATCGGCAAACGCTGCCGCTAGCCGACCGTTTGTATCTGACTGAGTTTGAACTGCATGTTGCGGGTGACGCTTGGTTTCCGGACTATAATCTTGCCGGGAATTGGCGAATCAGCGCCGAGCAACAATGCAGTGCTGATGAGAAGAATCCGGTGAGTTACCGCTTCTTGCAGCTGGAACGGCAACGCTGAAATTTCCAGCGTTGCGAATCATCTAACATGTTGCTACTATTAATTTTGTTTTGCTAATTCAGCCTCAGGGGTTGCCTATGAAATTAATACACGCCACGTTGTGCCTGTCGTTGGTTGCCGGATTATTGGTTTTTACTCCTGCCGTTCAGGCGCAGGAGCAGCTGGCAGCTTCAATGTGCGATTATGTCAAAGCAGATGATAAGAACCGGTTTCGTAAACTGTTATCAGACAATCGTTTACGTTTGCGCAATATTTATGATGGTGTTGTTTGTGATGGCTTGTCTTTAATCCGATTTGCCGTAAAAAGTAATGCTGCCGGCGCAGGTGAGTTCATCATTAAACAGCTGCCTGCGGCTCAAATTACCGCTTCTGGCGATATCGCCTGGGCTGAAGCGAATCATGCAGGGTCCGCGTTGATTGCTGTTCTGAAAGAGCGTGCTGGTGGCGGTGAGTAAGTCCTGACATTCTAAAAAAGCCGTGCCAAGCACGGTTTTTTTGTATCTGCGGTTGATATAAATACGAGCATGTCTGAGTCAGTGATGCTGAGAATGTTCTGCAGTCGTGCGATACGCCAAACCTTTTCAATAAAAAAGGAGCCTAGAGGCTCCTATTTTTTACGTCAGGCGTTTTACACCTTAAACTGGTCGACCGATAAACGAAGCTCTTCAGCAAGACGGGCAACTTCATGGCTGGAATCAGAAGTTTGTTCAGCACCAGATGCCGTTTCTTCTGCAATGTTAACTATAGATTCCAGAAGCTTACTGATTTCATGTGAGACTTGATTCTGCTCTTTGGCCGCATGCGAGATTTGCTCACTCATGTCATGCGCCATGTGCACTGCGTGTGTGATTGAATCGAGCGCCTGATCTGCTACTTCAGTTTGCGCCACACAGTTTTCCGCTTGACGTTTGCCCTTGTTCATCGCTTCAACGGCCGCGTGTGCGCCGCTTTGCAGAACCTGAATCATGGCTTGAATCTCTTGCGTAGAACTTTGTGTTTTACTCGCCAGAGAACGAACTTCGTCGGCGACGACCGCAAAGCCACGACCTTGTTCGCCAGCACGAGCCGCTTCAATTGCCGCGTTTAAAGCTAACAAGTTTGTTTGTTCCGCGATACCACGGATCACATCGAGGATACTGCCGATGGATGCGCTGTCCTGATGTAGTTTATTGATGACTTTAGAGGCTTGTTCAACTTCTTGCGACAACTGCAGAATCGTTTGTTTATTGTTCGACGAAATACCTTTCACGCGCTCAGCTTCGGCGTCAGCATGTTTGATTTCAGCCAGAGCGTCGTTAGAGCTTTGCAGCACGCCTTGCGAAGTACTACTCATTTCGGTGGTTGCCGTGGCGGCTTGAGTTACTTGAGACTTCTGTTCACGGATCGCGGCCGTCGATTGAACTGTGATGGCAGAAGTTTGTTCTGATGCAGCAGCAAGCTGGGTAGAGCGTGAAATAATACCTTGAATTAACTGACGCAGACTACCGATAACCTGATTGCAGTTACGCGCCAGTTCGCCAAATTCGTCCTGAGCTGAATCGTCAAGTTGCTTGGTTAAATCACCAGACGCGACTACACCGAGGATTTCATTCACCTTCGCAAGCGGAGTTGTGATGCTATTACGTGTCCACAACGCAATGGCTGCTGCAGCGACAAATGAGAACGCCATAACACCGAAAATCAGCACAATAGCACTTGTTACACTAGATTCTGCTTCTTGTTGGATTTCGCCGGCTGCTTCACGAGCTTTTTTCAGCAATACGCTTAAGGCTGCACTGGCATCGATAGTTTGTTGTTCAGCAGTGGCTAGCAATGTAGTCGCTGATGCTTCAGCTTTTAGTTTATTTGCCTTGAGTTCAAGAATGCCGTCGGCACTAGTTAACTGTTCGTTAATAGCTGAGATCTTTTCATCAAGTTCAGCCACCATATCGACCGAAGAACCCGCCTCTGCTTTGATGACTTCCATCTTCGCTATGATGTCTATCATCCGGTTTTTCACTTCATTACTGAGAGTTTCCGAAGTATTGGCGGCATTGGTGCGGGTCAGATCAACAACAGTACTGACCATAGAATTCATGCTGGTTTCCAAAACGGATGCAGCCTCGGCTGACTTTGGAAAACGACGGCTTACATCCCGTACATCACTGAAATCCAGGATCAACGATGCCGCGTCGTCGGCATTACTCTCTAAATCACCTAATTTGCTATTGATTTCATCACGCAGCGACAATGATTTTTTTAATTCCGCAAACAACTTGGTGCTGGTTGGGATGAACTCATTGTATTGAGCTGCTACCTCATTGTAACTTGATGCAAGTACCGGTTCGTTACTGAGGACCGCCTGCAGATTTTTTGACGCAGCATCATACGCATTCTTTTCTGTAGCAAACGCGGCTTCAAACGCGGTTATTTTTTTCACTTCATCGGTATAAAACGCCTGCAAAGTGATTTTACTCATAATCACAAATTCGCTTTTCAGCGTGGCGCTATTTTCCAGTGCAGGAATCGAGATGGTGTTTACCTGGCTTGTCGAATTACTGATATCGTTCAGGCGGAAATAGGAGGTAAGGCCGATAATCAGCAACAGCACTGATATAACACCAAAGCCGCCGATGATGCGCAATGCAACGGTTAACTTCATATGGAACTCCCAACGGGTTGGTCAACAATCGCCTTCAACAGCATCCGTGCAATTGCAAGGGACCACAATGGAACAAACCCAATTATTATAGTCTTTTTTCGTAGCCGGCAACACTAAAACGCTGTTTTGATTCAATACAATAGCAAGTTAATGCCTGCCCCCAGACACAACCCGTGTCCAGCGCGTGAATACCCGGAACAGGTGAATAACCCTGTAACGCCGCCCAATGACCGAAGAAGATCGTTGGGTGTTCTCTATCAGACCAGAAATCAAACCAAGGGGTCAACAGCGGATTGTCGGATAATTCGCCTTTCTGTTTCAGTTCGAGGCGTCCATCGGCAAAACAATAGCGCATGCGGGTGCAACTATTAATCGTGAAACGGAGTTTATCCTGCTCAGATTGAGCGTCCGACCAGAGTTCTGGCTGATTACCATACATGCTGGCGTAAAGGGACACTGCATCAGTCTGCAGACAATGTTCAACGGCCCGGCAGGCTGTGACGGCGGTTGCAATATCCCATTCCGGAGCTAACCCGGCATGAACCAGCAGCAACTTTTCGGAATCATCAATATGCAGTAGTGGCTGGGCCTGCAACCAGGTGGCTAATTCATGAAGGTCTGGCGCCTGCATTAACTCTTCTAGCTGGTCGGCCGGGGTTATCCGACCATAACCATGCAGGCTCGCCAGAAAATTCAGATCATGATTACCCAGTACGGTGATTGCTGCAGGCCCAAGCGCTTTGACAAAACGCAAGGTTTGCAGCGATTTAGGACCCCGCGCAATCAAATCTCCGCAAAACCAGAGTTGGTCCCTGCTTGCATCAAACTCAATCAGTTGCAGCAGTTGTTGCAACTGATCAAAACATCCCTGCACATCACCAATGACATAACGTGCCATTAGTTCAGTACATTCGGTACGGCCAGGCGGAACAGCGGGATGGGCGTTTCAAATAAATCGCCATCTTTTGTTTGCATCTCGTAATGACCCTGCATAGTGCCGACCGGAGTTTCCAGCACTGCACCACTGGTGTAGGTGTAACTGCTTCCTGGTTGCAGTTCGGGCTGCTCGCCAACGACGCCGTCGCCGCGAACTTCGGTATGTTTACCATTCGCATCGGTGATTGACCAGTAACGCCGTAACAACTTTACTGGCCACGTGGAATCATTACGGATCGTGATGGTGTAAGCAAACACGAATCGCTCTGCGTCGGCGTCAGATTGCGCCGGAATATAAAAAGTTTCTACCTGTACAGGAACCTGGTAAATCAAAGCTCGTCTCCGTCCACTGTAATCGCGACACCTTGTGCATCTGGCTGTTGTGCCAGCCATTGCGCGACGCGGATAAATTCACTCACGGGTAATTGCTCTGGTCGCAGACCCGGATCAATGCCCAATGTTTCAATATCAGCCGTAGTAGCAAAATTGCTGAAACAATTGCGTAAGGTTTTACGGCGCTGATTGAATGCTTCAAGACAAACCCGATTTAATACAGCCACCGGCACATCTGCTCTGTCTGCAACGGGCTTCGGGATCAGACGGACCACCGCTGAGTCTACTTTTGGCGCAGGTTTAAAGGCTCCTGGGCCAACTTCAACGACTGGAATAGCCTGACAGAAAAACTGTGTCATAACACTAAGACGGCCAAATGTCTTACTGCCATGTCCGGCGGTCATGCGTTCAACCACTTCTTTTTGCAGCATAAAATGCATGTTTTCAATGCAATCGGCGAATTCAAATAAATGGAACAGCAGCGGTGTGGAAATGTTGTAGGGCAGATTGCCAAAAACTTTCAGTTTCCCTTGTGCCGGCATCAGTTGGCTGAAATCAAATTTCATCGCATCCGTCTGATAAATTGTTAGTTTATCTGCCAGTGTTGGGTGTTCGCGCAGACGTTGGGCCAAATCGCGGTCTAGTTCAACGACGGTTAGATGACCACAGCGCTCCGCCACAGGTTCTGTTAAGGCGCCCAAGCCTGGACCGATTTCAACCAGATGTTCGCCTGGTTTCGGCGCTATCGCCTTGACAATACGTTCAATTACTGCAGGGTCGTGCAGGAAATTCTGGCCAAATCTTTTTCGGGCCTGATGGCCCATATGTACTTTATCAGTCATGTTTTGCTTTTGATTGAGTCGCTAAAAATATGGCCTGGTCCAGCGCATGCTGAAAACTGCCGGGATCTGCCAGGCCTTTGCCGGCAAGGTCTAAAGCAGTACCGTGATCAACAGAAGTTCTAATCAATGGCAAGCCCAGACTGATATTCACGGAACGCCCAAAGCCTTTATGCTTCAGTACCGGTAAGCCCTGGTCGTGATACATCGCGAGGACAGCATCAGCGTTATCGAGATATTTACTTTGAAACAGCGTATCTGCCGGTAAAGGCCCGACTAAATCCATCCCTTCTGCGCGAAGTTCATCCAGAGCCGGTCGGATCACGTCAATTTCCTCGCGCCCCAAGTGCCCGTCTTCACCGGCATGCGGGTTCAATCCGCACACGTAAATACGTGGGTTTGCGATGGCAAATTTTTGTTGTAAATCCTGATGCAGGATCCGGGTCACTTGCAGCAGTCGCTCCCGGGTGATGGCCTTGGCGACATAGGCCAGCGGAATATGCGTAGTCACCAGCGCGACACGCAGACCCGCGGTGGCTAACATCATCACAACGTAGGGCGTATTGGATTGCAGCGCAAAAAATTCGGTATGGCCGCTAAACGGAATGCCTGATTTATTGATAATGCCCTTATGCACCGGACCCGTCACAATCGCATCGAACTGCTTTTGTATCGATTGCTGACCGGCAAACGTCAGGGTGTCTACCACGTATCGGCCGTTATTTTCATTCAGGACGCCCGGGATAACAGGCTCGGCCAGATGAAAGGGGGCAATGGTCAGGCTACCTGCTTTTTGCGGCTTTGGCGCTGAATCTGGCTGGTAAGGCAGCAATTCCAGAGGTAAACCCAGTAATTGTGCCCGCTGCTGCAGGAGTTCCGGGTCGGCGCACACCACCAATTCGGCAGGCCAGTCTTGCTGAGCCAACTGAATAATCAGGTCCGGACCAATGCCGGCGGGTTCACCGGGTGTAACGCCAATCCGCAATGTCATTATTTATCCGCCAAAACTTCGATAAAGGCTTCGTCGCGGATTTCCCGCAGGAAATTACTCGATTCTTCGTTAAAACGACGGTTATAGATCATCCGGGTGATCTGTTCACGTTTTTTCTCTGCAGTGGCGTCTACAGTGCGGCGATCGAGTAATTGCACAATGTGCCAGCCATGTTCGGTGCGGAATGGCTCACTCATTTGGTTCTTTTGCAGGGTTTTTAACGTGTCACGGAACTCAGGCACAAAGATATTCGGGTCAGCCCAACCCAACTCGCCACCTTTTAAACGTGAACCCGGGTCTTCAGAATGCTCTTTGGCAAAAGCTGCGAAATCGGCTTTACCCGCTTTGAAATCAGTCGCGAATTTAGCCAGCATATTTTTGGCTTTTTCCTCACTGACGATAATAGATGGCTTGATGAGTACGTGGCGCGAAGAAATTTCTTCAAATTCCACGACGTTAGCGCCTTTGATGTCAAAAATAGTCAGGATGTGGAAGCCTGCACCTGAGCGCAGCGGGCCAATCAAATCCTTTTTCTTTTTGCCGCGCACCTGATCGGCAAACAAAGTTGGCATTTCGTTGATGTTCATCCAACCCATATCACCCCCTTCCAGCGCTGTTTCTGCTGAAGATGATGCAATGGCGATTTTCTTGAAATCGCTGCCGCCACGCAGCAGTTCCATCACTTTACCGGCTTTGGATTCCGCTTCCTTGATTTGCTCTTCGGAAGGCTGTCCCGGTAAGGCAATCAGGATATGACCGATATTATATTGTTCGTTGCTGGCACCTTGTTGTTCCATCATTTTGGTCAGGGTGTCAATTTCTTGGGGACTCACATAAATCCGGCGCTGCACGTTGGCTCTTAATACTTCACCTGTGGTGATTTCTTCACGCAGACGTTCACGGAACAACTCGTAGCTGCCTTCTTCGCGGACCACCTGAGCCCGGAACTGTTCAATGGTCAGATTTTGTTCGCGGGCAATGTTTTCGATAGTCTGATCCAATTGCGCATCAGTAATTTGCAGCCCCATTCTTTTTGCAACCTGCAATTGCAGGCTGTTCATGATCAGACGCTCCAGCGCCTGGACCTCTAATGCTGAATCAGAGGGCAAGGTTTGACCTTGTTTCGCCGCATTCTTTTTCACCCGTGCAACCATGTCGCGGACTTCGGTTTCCAGCACGACACTATTATTGACGATCGCGGCTACGGCATCGACTTTGGTTTCGGCGGCGTGGCCATTCAACATGAAACAAGTTGTCAGAGTCGCGGCAATCAGCTGTGTTAACTTCATAATTTTCCAGTCTAATTATTTAATAAATAGGGGCGGCGGTAACCAAAAACCCCAGTGGACAGCATGTCCGACACGTTAAAACCAGCACTATCTCCGAACCCTTTTAACACAAACTGCAGCGCAATGCCGCTGTCGAGTTTGAACGGAGAGTTGATATTGTTAATCGGCAAATCCAGATTGGTTTCAATCTGACGCCGGGCAGTCAGCCGGACTGCCCAGCAACACGATTCGTATTGCAGACCCAGATTGGCTTCAATCATCCGCGAATTATGCAAATCGCGATAATAAGTACCAACCAGTTGCCATTGACTGTTCAGTGGCACGGTGCCGAGCGCACCGAGCTGCTCAATCTCGTTACCTGAGACATAACGGCTGTAACGATGGTTCAACTGCAGCAAGTTTTTATCGTCTGAGCGATAATCAAGCGACACGTTGCTTTTAATGACCCGTTTGGTTTTTGAATCATACTGTACGCCGCTGTTTAAAAACCAGCGTTGTTGGAAGTGCAGCACAGATTCCGCGGCGAAAATAGATTCTGTCGCGGCAACAGTCTGGCTGTTATCTAGCTGATTGGTTTCCGGATCTGCCAGAAACACTATTTGGCCAAGACTAAAACGAAAACGTTCAGTGTCAAACTCGTCATAAATCCGCGTTGTAGCACCGAGCGTCAGCTGATTGGCGTCATTAATCCTATCTAAACCGGAGAAACGATTCTGCCGGAATAAACCAAAATAGTCGTCCTGAAGCCTGGCGGTATCATATTGCCAAATCTGGCTTTGCTCGCGATACGGGATATACAGATATTGAATCTGTGGTTCCAGTGTCTGCAACGAAGATTGGCCAAACCAACTGGCATCGCGTTCAAAATTCAGTTTGCCATTTAACTGAACCTTGGGCAGGTGACGCGCGGTATCTTCTGCAATCCGGCTAAGCTCTGTTGGTGTAGTAGTTAAGTCGGTACGGCGCTTCTGCTGATAATAGGTCGACATCAAGCCAGTTTCTAACTGCAGCTCATAAGCCGGCGTAATGTACGGCAAGCGTAGCGTAGGTTCCAGATGCAAGCGGTCAGCTTGTTGAATCGGCGCATTGTCGTTGGCAAAGTGTGAATACTGGCTGTGCCAGCTGAATTCAAACCCTGCCGGCAATTTTACCGGACGTGCCGAATTCAGGTCCCATTGTGGCAGTGCTGCATAGGAGTAGTTGTCCGCATAGTTACCAAGGATTTCAAAGCCTTGCAGACGTATATTCGAGTATAAATCTGAACCGAAGTAACTCAGACTCGCCTGACGATTGAGTTGTGTATCACTTTGATTATTGAAGTCTGAACCTAATTCACTGAGATAAGCATCATCACTGACGTCGGTGAAATCGACCTGAGCACGCCAGTTATCAGCAAAATCTGAGCGATGTTCAATATGACTCAGGTAGCGGCTGCCAAAATCAGCCGGTTTGTCCTGGTCATCCGGCAGAAATTCCAGCTGCAACTTGCCACTGTCTTGCTTAGACAGGTAACGGAATTCCGTTTTGAGTTGGGTGCCTCTTTCACTCATGTACCTTGGTGTAATTGTCGCATCATAGTTTTCAGCGAGATTCAGGTAATAAGGGAGTTGCAGGTCAATGCCGAGCTTTTGCGAGCTGCCAAATTTAGGGAACAATAAACCAGATTTACGCTGATTACTGACCGGGAAGGTCATGTAGGGTAAATAAAGTACAGGGACACCTTTGATTTTCACTACCGAATTCCAGGCTTCGCCCCAGCCGTCGTCGGCGTTCAGTTGAATATCTTCCGCTTCTAAAGCCCAGCCATTGTCGCCATCAGGACAAGTGGTAAAACTGGCTTCTTTTAAGCTGACCTGCTCGCTGGATGCACGCATTTCCCTGGCATAACCGCGACCTGCCTGACTGATAAAACGATAGTCGGCATCGGCCATTGTCGCGTTGTTATCGTCGAGCCGAGCACTGAACGAGCTGCTGCTGACTTTGAGTTGCGGACTGTAATAGCTGATCCCACCGTCGGCGAACATCTTTTGTTCGGTTTTGGAGAAGGTAGCGCTCGGAGCGCTCAGCAGCGTGTCGCGGTGCGTGAGTTCGACACCGTCGCTGAAAACCGCACTCTGGTTGTCGTTCAGGCTGACTTTACCGGAGAAAATCCGCAGATTGTTATCGTTTTTATCCAGTTGCTTGAGCCGTTCCGGTAATGACAGGCTTGGATAACACTGCCGGACCGGCTCAGCCGCAAGCGCCAGACCCGGGAGTCCGAACATCAGCAGGTACAAGGCTTGGTATTTCATCCGGCGTTCCAAAAAAGTTGCTCTGTTCCGTCAGGCCGATTGCGACCAGAGTGTAAAAAGAGGGCCTGTATGATAAATCAATTTTCGCCGCTCGGCTAATCCGTTATAGTGCGGCTTTTGCTCGGTTTGGAGTGGTCTCGTGGCGGAAAGGTTGTCACAAATCCGGAATTTTTTACAGCAGTATCAGGCCGACAGCCCTATACAGTTTTCTGCGATCAGCGGTGATGCCAGTTTCCGGCGGTATTTTCGCGTCCAAGGCGGTCACCAGCATTGGGTATTAATGGATGCGCCACCTGCATTGGAGGATTGTTTGCGTTTTATCGCGACAGCTGAAGCGCTTGGTGCTGCAGGGTTGCAAGTGCCGGCTGTATTGGCGCAGGACGCATCCGCCGGTTTGGTGTTATTGCAGGATTTAGGCGATGACCTGCTGCAATTTAGCTTGGCTTCGCACAATGCCAGCAGCTGGTACCGGCAGGCGCTGGCTTTGCTACCGAAAATGCAGCAGGTAAAGACGACGTCACAGGGCCCGCTGCCGGTGTTTGATCGCGCTTTTGTGCTTCGTGAGCTGCAAATTTTCACCGATTGGTTTCTACCGGTGCATCTGCAACTCAAGGTCGATGCAGATACTCAGGCGTTGTTAGACAAGACTTTTGCCATGATTGCCGATGAGGTTCTGGCACAACCTCAAGCCGGGATGCACCGCGATTTTCATTCCCGTAACCTGATGATCCAACCGGATCAGTCATTAGCTGTGATTGATTTTCAGGATGCGGTAACAGGCCCGGTTAGTTATGACGCGGTGTCTTTATTACGCGATTGTTATTTACGCTGGCCGGATGAAATGGTGGCGCAATTACGTGATGAGTTTTATGGCATGATGCAGCAAAATTGCTTATGGCCTGCTGAATTTTCGTTGGCACAATACCGTCGTGGTTTTGACTGGACCGGCCTGCAGCGTCATCTGAAAGTTTGCGGCATTTTCGCCAGACTTTACCATCGTGATCAGAAGGGCGGCTATCTGGCTGATTTACCCCGGGTGGTTGGATATGTCCGGGATATTGCCATGCAATATCCGGAGCTCAGCGAATTTACGGCATGGTTTGAACAGGTGGTCATGCCACGATTCGCAGAGGTCAGCGCATGCGGGCAATGATTCTCGCGGCAGGACGCGGCGAACGGATGCGACCGCTGACGGACCATTTACCCAAACCGTTATTAGTCGTGGGCGGGCAGCCGCTGATTGTTCATCACCTGAAGGCTCTGCAGCAGGCGGGTATCAGGAATGTGGTGATTAACCATGCCTGGCTTGGCCATAAAATTGAAGCTGAACTGGGCGATGGTCACTCATTCGGCCTGCAAATCCAATATTCTGCTGAAGGACAAACCGGCCTCGAAACCGCCGGTGGAATTCGGCTGGCATTACCTTTATTAGGGCACGAACCCTTTATGGTTATTAATGGTGATGTGCTGACTGATTATCCATTGACCGCGTTGCAAAATGCCTTGATGCCTGGAAGATCCGCGCATTTGGTTTTGGTTCCCAACCCATTACAACATCCGCTGGGCGATTTTGCGTTGCAGAATGGACAGGCACTGGTTGATGGTGACACCAAATTTACCTTCAGTGGTATTGCTATTTATCGGCCTGAGTTTTTCCGGGACGTCCCCTCCGGAGCTCAAAAGCTGGCCCCTTTTTTACGGGCGGCGATGCTTAAAGGTGAGGTTAGTGCTGAACTTTACCAAGGCTATTGGGCTGATATCGGTACACCACAGCGATTGGCTGAGGCTGATCAACGTTTCTGTAAAAGGAGTTGATGATGTGGGGTAAGTTACTGGGTGGTTTGTTTGGTCTGGCAATGTTCAAACTTCCTGGTTTGATCGCAGGCGTGTTAATCGGCCATTGGTTTGACCGCTCTATGCGCAGACAATTTGAGCAAGCGGGTGGTTTTGCTGGCTTAAAACGTGATTCGGGCGAGGCGCAGGGGCTGTTTATGTACAGTACTTTCGCTGTGATGGGGCATCTGGCGAAAGCTGATGGTATCGTGACGCCCGCACATATTGATAAAGCTGTTACTTTTATGCAGCAGCTTGGGCTGAGTGCGACTCAGCAGCAAGAAGCACAGCGCGCCTTCCGTGAAGGTAAAGCGCCCGATTTTCCCTTGCAGCAACAGTTGCAGAGCTTGCGGCAAGCCTACCGTTGGCGCCCAGACCTGTTACAAATGTTTCTGGAGATCCAAATCTCGGTCGCTTATGTCGATGGCCAACTCAGTGACGTGGAAACGAAGCTGTTGCAACAAGTTGCAGCCGCGCTGGCTATTTCCAATACCCGGCTGCAATATCTGTTAGGCCGCTATGAAGCAGAAGCCCGTTTTGCCAAACGTCCGACACAGCAAGCTCCTGCGGCTGATGCAGTGGCTGACGCTTACCAGTTGTTGGGGGTTGCGGCCAGTTGCAGCGACAATGAACTGAAAAAAGCCTACAAAAAACAAATGTCGCAGCACCACCCGGATAAACTGATGTCACAGGGGTTACCCAAAGAGATGCTTGAACTGGCTAACCAGAAAACTCAGCAAATTCAGGCGGCTTACGAGTTGTTAAAGCAATACCGCGGCTAAGCTGTGTGCTTAGCCTTTGTCGTCAAACATATCATGCACAGCGCCTGGCAAGCAGAATCCTGCATCATGGTGATCAGGAAAGATTCAGTAGCCGATGTAGCGTAACCAACCCAGAATTTCTCGGGCCAACCAGGACTGATCTTGTTCAACTGAGCCTGGGATCAAACGTTGCCGGTAGATCTCTTTGATGTGTTTACGTACCAGTTGTAAGCGTAAAGCACCGCTATTGCGGGCATAGGCATTGTCAAATTGTGGCAGCAGATCCAAAGTAGGAACTCTGTGTTGGCTCAATGCCTCTGCCACTTGTTCGTTCAGTACCATGTCTTGCATGGCTGCGCCAATTAATACCAGTGCTTGTGGTGCAGTCAGATCTTCGTTTTTATACAGTTGATTCAATATAGCGCCGCTATGACCAAGGCCTATCACGACGATGGTGCCGGGTTTAGTTTCAGCTTCAGCCATCACGACTTTGAGTCTGGCCAATAATTCTTGCTGATAGGATTGTAAGTTCTCCATGCTGGGGTCGGTCACCGCGGGAGGAACCATCATAGCCATGGTATTCCAACCGTAATCAATCAGGTAATTGCGTAAGTGTTCGACCGCTCTTGGGCTGGCGGCGTGTTGTGACCAGTCAGGTACCAGAATAACGGTGCCTTTGACAAAAGGCGTCATCGCTGCGCGTTGCAGCGTTAGAAAGGATTGTTGCTCAGATTTCAGGGTATTGATTTGGCTGGGAGCGATTTGGCGCTGCAGATCTCCGCTGGTTTGTTGTTCGTCCCACACTACAGTGTCAGCCGGAGCAGGGTTTGACAATAACCAAAGGCAGGTGAAGAAAATAAAACCGCTGATTTGTCTTAGCATCATGAGATCCGGCAGATTTGACCATTCGAGTCAGTATCGGCGCTTTCGCAGACAACTAAAGTGATTCCGGAAAAAAACAAGGCCACCCGAGGGTGGCCTGATTCATTGGACAACGAATTAACGTTGAACAGCTTCTTTTACAGATGCAGTCACTGTCGCTTCGATACGACGGTTGATTGCATGTGCAGCTTTTGAACTGCCGGCAGCTTTTGGTTTGGTAATACCATAACCAACAGCTTTCACACGGCTACGCTCGATGCTGTAGTTGTTAACCAGCACGTCCGCAACAGCGTCAGCACGACGTTGTGACAGCGCCAGGTTGTAAGCCGGAGTACCGACGTTGGACGCGTGACCACCGATTTCAACATCAGTGTTCGGGAAGCGCTTCAGGAAGGTCGCCAGTTTTTCGATATCAGCGAAGTACTGTTGTTTGACCACTGATGAATCGTTGTCGAACTGAGCATTCAGTGCGATGCTGACAGAATTTTCAGTGAAAATTGAACAGCCTACAGTATCCACTTTGTCAGTGATTGGCGTGTTGGCACACTGATCTTTGTCGTCAGTCACACCATCCTGATCCGCATCACCAACGACTGGTGCTGGGGCTGGAGCTGGTTCTGGTGCAGGAGCTGGTTCTGCAGCAGGTGCAGCACCGAAGTGGTAAGTCAGACCCAGTTTCACACCATGGTCACCAAAGGCTTTGCTGATACCCTGGTAACGGTTGGCTTCAACAAAGAATGCAACTTCGTCAGTCACAAACATGTTGACACCCATACCGATGTTAGCAGCAGAGACTGAACGACCAGTTGTATAATTCTTCACGCCACCGACGAAATACAGTGGCAGGCTGTCTACATGGTAGACCAGGTCCATACCAACGCGGTTGCCTTTGATGTCGGCATCAGAGAATTCTGATTCCAGATCCTGACGAACGTATTCAGCACGGATGCCCCAGCTTTCGCTGATACGGTAACCGATATTCAGGCCAGTACCGTTGCCGTTGTTCTGACCTTTCCAATCTAATGATTTTGTTTTGTCGTTGTCTGGTGCGTAGTGTTCCCAGAACACAGAACCGTAAACCCGATCTTGCAGTTCAGCAGCTGTTGGGGCGGCTGATGCTACAGATGTCATCAGGGGTAAAGCTGCCAAAACGGCAAATGCGCTAGTTTTCAGTTTCATCCATATCTCCTTAGGGGGTTTTCCAACGCGCCGATTTTATTTGATTTGTTTAAATTAAACAAATTTACTGTTGGTTTGCTGAACAAAATGAATTTTCAGTTGTCAGCGCCAAGCGCGTCGGTGTGGGCATGCTAACCGCAGAAGATGAATCTGCGGTTAACGCGGAACTGTTGAGTTTTCAAAATGGGGCCAGTGCCTGAAACTGCAGCCATTGCCCTGTATTTGGGTGATTGAGACCCAGCATTGCGGCATGTAATTGTAACCGCTCAGTTTTTTCGTCTGGCGCTGTGCCATAAAACTTATCGCCGCAAATTGGATGCCCTAACCATTGCATGTGCACCCGCAGCTGATGGGAACGGCCGGTGATCGGTGTTAAACGCACCCGGGTTGCATGACCTTCAACCGCCAGTTTTTCAAACAATGTTTGCGCAGACTTGCCGTTTTGGAAACAAACCATCTGTCTGGGCCGGTTGGGCCAGTCACAAATCAGCGGCAGATCGACCACACCGGTTTGTGCCTTCAACTGGCCTTCCAGCAGGGCAATATAGTGTTTTTGCGTCTGACGGCGTTCAAACTGCCAATTCAGCGAACGCTGAGCGTCAGGCGTCAGCGCCATCACCAATAGCCCTGAGGTTGCCATATCCAGCCGGTGCACGGTGCGCGCAGTCGGGTATACCCGTTGGACGCGCAGTTGCAGGCTGTCCTGATGTTCCGGTGCTTTACCGGGAACAGACAGCAGCCCGCTGGGTTTATTCAGCACGATGATCGCTTCATCCTGATACAGGATTTGCAGATAAGGCGTCAGCGGTGGCCGATATTCCAGAAGCATCTGCGCCTGCTTAGTCGTGGCTGACGACGATCACCCGGATCGCATCAAAACGCAGTCTGGCCTTGCCGATGTATTGACTCAGCTGTTGTTGCTTGTCCTGCACATAAGCGATTTCCTCCGGCCGCACTAACGGATTGACCTTGGCTAGCGCCTGCAATCGGTCCAGCTGAGCCTGCAGTTGTTGCTGCATCTGCTGCTGTGCTTGGGTTTGCAGCTGCTTGAGCTGCACATCCGCATAAGCTTCAGCTTTGGCCAACAATGGGTGTATGGTGCTTTGCAGCGCGCCGACCAGTTTGCTTGCGGTCTGGCGGCCTACAGGTTTGAGCTGGCGGTTGAAGTTATCAAAGGGCACATTCGGAGCCAGATTTTTGCCGGTTTTCTCCAGCAACAAGCGAATTGGTGTGGGCGGCAGATAACGGCCTAACTGTAATTCCGGCGGTGCAGAAGCTTCAACCAGATATACGCATTCGACAAAGAAAGTACCGGCGGGCAACTGTTTATTGTGCAGTAAGGCCGCAGAGCTATTGCCCATGGTTTCCTGAGTCACGATATCGAGTGTGCCCTGTACCATGGGGTGATCCCAGCTCAGGAACTGGATATCTTCCTGCGCTAATGCCGTGGCGCGGTCGAAGGTCACAGTAATACCATCTTCGTCCAGCATCGGATAATGCCCTTGCAGATGCTCTGAAGGCGTCAGAATAATGCTGGTGTCACTGCGGTCATCTTGCTGTACGCCCAGTAAATCCCAGGCTTTGAGCATATACATCGGCAGAATAGTCGCATCATCCTGCAAGCGGACCTGTTCAACTAAGTGTTGCGCCTGGCCACGGCCGCTGGAATTAAGCTCCAGCAGTTGGTCCCGGCCCTGTTCCAGCTGTTGTTTCAGCTGATGGTTCAGCGCTGCGGTATCCGCGATGAGAGCGGCGACTGCGGTGCTGTCGGCGGCAGGCACAGCCAGCAGAGGAAGCAAGCGTTCGCGCATGTGTTGGTAAACCGTGCCGCCGGTCTGACAGGTGGCGTCAAAGGCCTGCAGGCCTTGATGGTACCAGTCGAGCAAAACTTGCTGGGGTTGATCCACAAAATAGGGCAGGTGGATTTGGATATCCTGAGTCTGACCGATGCGATCAAGACGCCCGATCCGCTGTTCCAGCAGATCTGGGTTCAATGGCAGATCAAACAGCACTAAGTGATGCGCAAACTGGAAGTTACGGCCTTCAGAGCCGATTTCAGAACAAATCAACGCCTGGGCACTTTGGTCGTCTTGGGCGAAATAAGCGGCGGCTTTGTCACGATCAAAAATTGACATGCCTTCGTGGAAGACTGCGGCGCGAATGCCTTCTTTGACGCGCATGGCTTCTTCCAGCGCTATTGCCGTATCGGCATGGGCGCAAATCACCAGGAATTTTTTATATTTGTGCTGTTTAATCAGCGCAATCACCGCTTCAACGCGCGGGTCAAACTGCCACCAGCTGGTTTTACTGCCTTCAAACTCCTGATAAATCCGCTCTGGGAATAACAGCGTTTTGGCTTTAAATGCATCAGTCTGGTTCGCCATAAAGCTCAGCTGCACTTTGATAGCGTTCTGATACTGTTCCGGCAGCGGCAAGCCAATAAATTGTGGCTGGCGTTTTGGGAAACCAGCGATGGCTGAGCGCGTATTACGGAATAAAATCCGCCCGGTACCGTGGTGGTCCAGTAACTTGCTGAGTAAATGGTCTGTGGCCTCATCGCGCTCAGGACCAGCGTCAGTGCTCGAAAGGACTGCCAGCTCCTGAGTGATATCGGATTCCTGCAGAAGTTGCTGCAGCGCTTTCGCTGTGACGGCTGATAACGGTAATTCCTGTTGCAGGGCACGGGCCAGCGTCGCGACGGTTTTGTATTGTTGTTCTTCGGTGACAAAAGCCTGGTAGTCATAAAAACGATTCGGGTCGAGTAGCCGCAGACGGGCAAAATGGCTCTGATGGCCAAGCTGATCCGGGGTTGCAGTCAGCAGGATCACGCCTGGTGTATCCTGCGCTAGCGTTTCAACGCGCTGATATTCAGTGCTGGCTTCGGTTTCACTCCAGCTTAAATGGTGCGCTTCGTCAACGACCAGCAAATCCCAGTGTGTTTCGGCTGCGGCTTCAAAAGCGGCTTTTTTTCGCGTCAGGAAATCCAGACTCAGCAGCACCAGCTGCTCAGTTTCAAATGGATTGCCGCCGTCCGCAGTGGCCTCAGTCAGGCGTTCGTCATCAAAGATGGCGAATTTGAGGTTAAACCGGCGCAGCATTTCGACCAGCCACTGGTGCTGCAATGATTCCGGCACGACAATCAATACCCGGCTGGCCAAGCCAGATAACAACTGCTGGTGGATGATGAGACCGGCTTCAATGGTTTTACCCAAGCCTACTTCATCAGATAACAATACGCGGGGCGCATGACGCTGCGACACTTCATTGGCGATATGCAGCTGGTGTGGGATCAGGCTTAACCGGCCGCCAGTCAGGCCGCGTAGTGGATTTTGTTGCTGCTGATGCAGGTGCTGCCAGCTGTGGTAGCGCAGCGTAAACCAGTCGAAGCGATCGATCTGGCCGGTGAACAGGCGGTCTTGCGGTGAGCTGAAACTGATAAAGTGATCGAGGAAAGTCTCACGCAGACTGATGGCTTCGCCATTGTCCGTGCGCTCACCATGGTAAACCAGCGTCTGGTTCACTTCTTCAACCCGCTCGACCAGCAGGCTGAATTCCTGTGCACTTTTTACTGTGTCACCGGGATTAAACTGCACGCGGGTTAACGGTGCTTCACTCATGGCATAGAGCCGGGTCTCGCCACTGGCGGGGAACAACATCGTCACCATACGGCCGTCGATGCCAACGACTGTGCCTAAACCTAAGTCTGATTCCGCGTCGCTGATCCAGCGCTGTCCAAGGGCAAATTTCATCATTATCCGGTCACTTCTGAAAAGGGGCGCTATGGTACTGAAATTCCCGGCAAACTGCACTCGCCTGACCGGGAATTTTTCCGTCATAAGTGAAAAGCTTTACATCGTCACGAGATTGTCATCCGTAGCAGAGATTCTTGCTCTAAATTAAAGAAGAACCCGCCGGGTTTTGTTTTCCGCTGCTTAGGAGCTGCATATGGCGCGAAGAAGAAGTAAAGACATAAAAATCTACGTCCTCGATACCAATATCCTGCTGCATGAACCCTTCGCTTTTTTAAACTTTCAGGAACACGACGTTGTCATTCCGATGACTGTGCTAGAAGAATTAGACCATATCAAAGACAAACACAAAGATGTCAGCCGTGAAGCCCGCGTCGCGATCCGGGCGCTTGAAGATGTTTTAAAAGACGCATCGCCGGAGCAAATGCTGCAAGGGGTCAAACTACCGCAGCATGGTGAGCACAAAAGCAGTGGTCATCTGTTTATTGTTAACGACCATCATATCAGCGACCAAATTCCGGGCTTACCGGGTGGTGAGAATGACCACTTGATCATCAACACCGCTTTATTTTTGCAGCGGGAAAAAGCACCGGTCAAAGTGATTCTGGTGACCAAAGACATCAATATGCGCCTAAAAGCCAAGGGCGCTGGCTTAAAACTGGTTGAGGATTACCGCACAGACCAGCTGATAGACGATGTCCGGTTCTTGTATAAAGGCTATTTTAAATTCCCCGGCGATTTCTGGAGTCAGGTCAAAGATTGCCGCAGCGAAAATGAAGGCCGTGACACTTACCATTATTTGCCCCGTTCATTATTGCCAAATGCCTACCTGAATGAATATCTGGTCGATGAGCACGAAACCTTTGCCGGTCGCGTCGTCAGTATCACTGAGCAACAAATCAAAGTGCTGGATTTGGGCTTCGAGCGCATGATGCACAAACACGCCTGGGGTATTCATCCGAAAAACATTTATCAGGCGATGGCGCTGAATGCGCTGCTGGACCCGGACATGGACCTGGTGATTCTGACAGGCCCTGCCGGTTGCGGTAAAACCCTGCTGGCATTAGCTGCGGCGCTGGAACTGGTGATAGAACGAGGCATGTACGACAAAGTCATTGTGACACGTAACACACCAGAAATTGCTGAATCTATTGGCTTTTTGCCGGGAACCGAAGAAGAGAAAATGGCACCCTGGCTGGCAGCCATCACCGATTCACTAGAAGTGTTACACAAGACTGATGAACACCCGCATGCCAGCGTCAACTACATCATGGATAAAGCGAACATTCAGTTTAAGTCGGTCAACTTTATGCGTGGTCGCAGTATTCAGAACGCCATCGTGCTCTTGGATGAATGCCAGAATTTATCAGCAGCACAACTGAAAACGATTATTACCCGCTGTGGGGAAGGCACTAAACTGATTTGCTCCGGTAACCTGTCACAAATCGACAGTAACTACCTGACAGCAGTCACGTCGGGGCTCACCTACATTGTTGAACGCTTCAAAAACTTTGAGGGCAGTACGACAATCAATCTCAATGGCGTGGTGCGCAGCCGCCTCGCATCCTTTGCCGAAGCGAATCTGTAGCGGTTTGACAGATGTTAACAGATTGACTTGCCTGCGTAATCCGTTAGGCTAGTCAGTCTGTTGTTTAGTCAGCATATGCGCACAAGGATGCTTCCCCACCGTGAAACTGTTCTCCTGGTCCAGCCTGTTTTTTGTTTTGTCGCTCAGTTTTTTGTGGGGCTGTGGCTATTGGGTTTGGTTGCAAACCAACCAGAGCCAGCAGACTCAGTTGTATAATCAGCTCAGTTTGCAACTGGAGCGTAGTGAAGTACTGCTGGAAGACTGGCAACGCAATTACCGTTTGCACCTCGATTATCTGCGGGCAGATTTGGCCAAAATGACACCGCCAACTACAGATAACGTGATTTATGACCCCTGGCAGGAACTGGACGATAAAATTCAGCACGCGCCCTGGCCTGATGCATTATTAGGTTATGCCTTGCTGGACGAAGGAGGCAGGGCAGTTAGGCTCAGCAACAGTGTCGCTGGCCAATTGTTTACCATTACGAATACCGATTTCAGCAGTAACCTCCAATTTTTAACACCCATGGTGTTGCCGGCGCAGTGGGTTGCTCCTGTGCATCTCGAGATGAATGGTCAGCATTTGTTGTTTTGGTTTGATTTAGCTGCATTGAAACAAAAATTACAAAAAGCCCAGCAGCAAGCTGCAGGCGAAATACTGTTGGTGTCTGCGGCCATGCAACTGGTTTCACCGAGCCGCTATCAGCAAACACTACTGGCACGTTTTGGCATGTCCGATTTACGCGACGATCAAAGTCTGAAGTTTCTGTTAAAACGCCCGCCTGAAGACCTGACCCGCAGTCGTCAGCGCTACGATGGCAGCATGGCCTGGCCTGAAACCCGTCTTGCACAGTTAATGACCGCGAGTAAAAAAGGCCAAACGCCGTTGTTTGTGCCGAATTATCTTGGTAAACCCAGTGTTGCCGGCTGGCGTTGGTCGGATGGTTGGCAGGCTTATCTGGTTGCTGAGCGCGATTTGTCCGGACTTCAACAGCAGCGCAAAGAGCTGCGTCAATATTTGCTGATTGGTTTAACGGTGCTCAGCGCGGTGCTGATGCTGTTGTTCTGGTTAATTCAGCGAGGCATGCGGCAGCAGGAACAATCTGCCAACGATGTCGTCAGTCATGTGACAATGCTCGCCGAGCCTGAAGCCGAACCTGTGATCTCTGCAATGGTAGTCAGTTCGGAGCAGGTTGAGGTTGCCGCCGCTACCTCTGTGCATCTGCCCGGAGTTGCACCTGTGCATCAGTCACCGTTATACGCTGCGCGACAGTTAATGCAGGCGTGGCTCGAACAATCAGATGCCGACCCGGCCTTAAGAGTGGCTTCAGAGCGTTGGTTACAGCAGCAGCCGCCGGCACAACCAAGCCTTTGTGGTTATCAGATCCGTCAGCAGCTCAGCCTGTGGTTAACCAGATTTCAGCGCCCGCTTAGTACAAAAGAGCTGTTGCTCGATATTGCAGCGGATGTGCCTGAATGGGCTGAACTTCATGTTGAAGCTTTGGCTGGTGCTTTGAATTGGATCGTTCAGTTACGCATGCAACAGTACGATGTGAGTACCGTGTTGATTAAAGCGGTGTTGAATGAAGCTGACCGCCTGATGCTGGAGATCTCTGACGACGGCGAAACAGTCGCTGCCGGTCAATGGTTATCGTTGCTGCAGCCCGGACAACATCAGACCGACTGGCCAGAGCCACTGCGACACTTGCAGGCCGCTGGCGGCCATTTGAGTGCGGCGCATACACAATTCAGCGGTAACAAGTTACTGCTGACAATCCCTATGCAGGTTTGGGTAGCTAGCCGCCCGGGACATGAGCTTCAGCTGGTGGATGGTGCGGCGTTGCTTTTGTGTCCCCCTGGAGATGCCCAGCAGCTCTATCGCCGGATGCTGAAACAAACCGGGCTTGCGTTGATGCCTGTGGATGACGCTGCGCAGTTTCTGCAGTGGTGCAGTGCACAGAATGATGCGCGTCTGGACTATTTAATTCTCGATGAGAGCTTTATCAACACCGATTTGCAAATTGCCAGCCAGGTATTCCAGGTGGTCAGGCGTTACTTTCCTCAACTGGCATTACTGGTTTTGGTGCGAGATCCGGCGCAATGGGAAGTGCTGCGGCATGATTTCCAGTTACGCGTGATTAGTAAACCCGTGTTGAGTGCTGCACTGCAACAGGCACTGATCGCCACCGATGCGGTTGTTCTGAGCCCAGAGCCGACGAAAGTCTGGCTGGAAACCAATAACTCAATAGAAGATTGGTTGTTACAGCAACAACTGATACAGCTAGGATTCGAGCCGGCTACTTTGCAGCCCGGTATGGCGTTGCCTGAGCATGGGCTTGTGATGCTGATGCTGGAAAACCAGTCAATGTGGCAGCATCAACTGAAGCAGCAGCCTGTGTTATGGTATACCACCCAGCTGGTCGCTATTGATGCTGTGGACCATGAACAGCTGGTCTGGACTTTTGAGCAAGGTCCGGCCGTGCTAAGCCAACGATTATTTCAACTCTCAGAAAGATTAGTGACGGATGAAAATTAGCAATCCGCTGTTAAACGAACAAAAAAGACTCCGCCGTAACAGCTTCGCGTTGTTACTGGTCCTGACATTTGCGATGGCATTACTGGATTATCTGGTCGCGTTATCGGACCGGCTGGAATTAAGACAGACGCAGCTTATTGCGGCGACGGCTGATTTCGACCATCAGCTATTACCCCTGTTGCATCTGGCTGCTGTTATGCAAAGAGAAGCGGGTCAATTCATTCAGCAGTCTGGCGGAGCAACGGAGTTAATTTCCGGACGACAAATTGCACTGACACCAGATGATCATGCAATGACTGTCAAACCATTGTCAGATGTCGAAATCGATATGCTGAACCAGCTGCATCCCTGGTTTGTGCAGCAATTAAAAGCCACTCGCTACCTGCTGGATATTTCCTATCTTTCAGCAGGGATGCATTGGTTTCATTATCGGGATAGTGATGCAGGGGCATTGGAGCGGGCGCAGGCTGCGGTTCATCAAATCAATTCAATTGGCCATCTGCAACTGAACTCCATGGCAGTAAACTTGTTGGTGCTGGATGAGCTGAAAAGGCGCTATGTGTTACATATTCCAATGAAGCAAGATAAGATCGTGATTGGTCATTTGCTGCTGGAAATTGATTTATTGGCCATGCTGCAACAAGTAAAAATGTCGCAACAAGGTGCCACGCTGATGCTGATGGATAAAGTCGGGAATGTCTTGCTGGCAACACAAGATGGTCAGCTGGCGGAAAATAGCAGTTATGATGGTTCAGATCAGAATGACAGCCTGCAACATTTAGAATTATTGCCATATGCCCTGCATATCCAGCCTGATAGCATCAGGGACACCAAGGCGGAGCTCCTCCGGTTTGTAGCAGAGTTAGCGCTCTATATGACCCCTCTGTTGATCCTTTATCTCTACATGTTGTTTCGGTTTAAACGTAAAGTGTTGCGGCCCTTTGCTCGTTTGTTGATCCATATCGGCAGATTAGAGCGTGGTGATGTACAAGGGGTCCGTCATGTCCCGCTGGAATGGGAAGCTGCGTTCAAACAAACGGAGCAGCTCAGGGCTCGAGCGTTGGAAAAGTCCGTTGACTAAACTGCTTACTTTGTAATGCCGCCTGGAATTCCGCACCGATTTGCCCTAGTTTGAGCGGGGCAGGTCCGGTTGGATCTATCAATAACAATGAAGCATCAGCAAAATCAATCACTTGTTCAGTTTCTGTTGCAGGGACTTGTGCAGCAATTACTGCATGATTGGGTAAATAGATGATTTTAATCATCAGTGACGGGAAAATCAGCCGCATCACGCTGGCCCATAACACGGCCTTGCTATCACAATCGCCACTATGGTCGAAGATGAGTTGAACTGGTGGGGCGTAGCCGTTCCCGTTTGATTCCAGCCGGTCATCCAAATCGCGGTATGGGATCTGCTGGATCCAGGTGGTCAGATGCGCCGCAATTTGCCGGATATTTTTTTTACCATAGTTGGCAATGAATGCGTCTGCGACCGGCTGTAGTTGCCCAAGCGCATCTTGCATAAACAGCAGGTGGTCTGGGATCACTCCCTTGCCTTTCACCGGATCATTGAGCAGATAGTAATAGCCTTTCGCTAGGTATTCATTCAGTGCTTTGTTTTGCTCGTTGGCCAGTGCCGCCATGATCTGCCGAGCTTTTGTTTGGTCTGCTGCCTGCACACTGTATTGTAGCGGCAGGTTTGTTGGCGAAAACTGCACCCTGACACCGGTTTGCTGCAAGCTTGCGGCTTTGCGGAGCAATGCATGCCGGACCGCTTGATCCGCCATATGCGGCATGTAACGCCGCATACCGCGATATTGATTCAGTAGTTTGTTATCGAGACGAAAGCGCAGTGTCGATTCAGCAGACAATTGGTAAGCAAATTCAGTCGCCTCGCCTGCCGCAGTCCGTTTTAACACCATTTCTGCTGAAGCGAGGCTGCAACTGAACAGCAGCACCGCACATATTGCTCGTTTCAAGACATCATCATCCGCCGTCTCAGATAAATCCAGCTTAATGCGATTGGCCAGAAAAAGCCAAGGCTACCACCGGATGATTCGCGCACGATAACGCTGACTGGCGTATCAGCAAAACCATCTTCCAGCGCCAGATTGTTCAGCGCAGCTGCTTCGAAGCCGGAAATTTCTGCCAGTTTAGCGCCATTGCGGGCATCGCGTAGTTCAATTCTTAGTTTGTAGTAACCGCGCGGGATATCACGCATATCCGCTTCGATGGCAAAACTATCGGTACGGCTGCTACCATAAATACTGAAGATGGTACTGGTGTGGAAAATCCGGTTCAGCCCCGGGCCAATCAGGCTATATACCGCATAAACCGGTTGTTCGCTAAATTGAGTATTGGCATTAAAACGCACATACAGCTGGCTGAAGAACCTATCCCCGTCGCGGTCCTGCCGCAAAGTTAAATCGACCGAGTCAAACCAGCTGCTGCTGCTGAAGTCCTGGTTTAAAGTGATAGCCGCTGGCGCAGTCGCTGCATCATTGTTCGCTGCAGCAACGCTGGCATCGACATGGAACTCACGGGTTGGCAGCGCCTGCTCTGAGGTTTCAGCGGCTTGCAGTGGTAAACAGGTTAAGAAGATTAAACAGGCGAACAGTCGGGTTTTCATAGGTGATTCTCCGGTGGCTTTGGTATGATCCTCGCTTTCGAGCTCTGAATCCCGGCTGAACTGCTGCACTTTTGCTGATTTACTGTTAAAAAGCTGACTGAATGATGAAATTAACCCGACGTATTACCGTAACTGCTGCAGGTCAGGCGATTGACTTGCTGGTGCAGCATTGTCCTGAACTTTCCAAAGGCCGTTTGAAAGATGCGATGAACAAAGGCGCCGTCCAGCTCATCCAGGGCAAGCAGCACAAACGTTTGCGCCGGGCGCAAAGCATGGTAACGGCCGGACAGATCCTGGCGTTGCATTATGACGACGATATTTTGCAGCGACAGGCACCGGCGCCGGTATTGATTGCTGAGGAGGCGGGTTTTAGTGTCTGGTTTAAGCCTGCTGGTTTGTTATCACAGGGCAATGAATGGGGCGATCATCTGGCTTTACTGCGATTAGCTGAACAGCATTTTGCCAATCAGCGCCCGGTGTTTTTGTTGCACCGGTTGGATCGGGAAGCCAGCGGCCTGGTACTGATTGCGCACCATAAGGCCATGGCGGCGACCTTAAGCCAGTTAATCCAGCAGCAGCGGATCAGCAAGACCTATCGAATTACTGTATTGGGGATACCGGATTTAGCGTTACAGCAAGCCGGTGAAATCAATCTGCCGCTGGATGATAAGGCCAGTTGCACCAGATTCCGTCTGCATGCAGAGCTGCAAAATCCGCGGCGCGCGGTGTTAGATGTCGATTTGATCAGCGGACGTAAACATCAAATCCGACGGCATTTTGCCGCGGTCGGGCACCCGGTGATGGGAGACCCTCAGTACGGTCATGGCAACCAGGACCCAACGGGTTTGGCGCTACAAGCGGTCCGTCTGGCATTTGTGCTGCCAGGCAAAGGTCCCCGGGAGTACGCGCTACCTGCAGAATTGCTCCGCTGATCCTGTCGCTGCTGCGCATGGCATCTGTCTGGGCAAAGACCGGTCAGGCGAGAGGTTTGTACTGAAGCGTTAGCAATCCGAGTGTCAGCGCATTACTGATATCCTGGCGCAGATTATCTGCCTGCCAGCTGCAGGGTTCAGTTTGCGTCGCTTTAACGGTGAAATGCAGCAACTGCGCCGGTTCAGCTTGATGTTGCTGCCAGCTATACCAGACCAGTTCGCGCAGACCGTCCAAATCGGCTTCCTGCCAGTCATGACCAAGCAAACTGGCAAGGTGTCCTTGCCAGATCCGCATGGCTGGCCGGTCTGGCAGTTGTTGCTGTATATCCAGCAGCGCCTGCTGCAATTTTGGTAGCCAGATAGCATCTGTTGCAGAGACGGATAGCCACAGCACGTCAGTATGAATCGTACTGTCGAGTAGCTGTGGACCTTTTAAATGCTCGAGTACCTGACGAATTGCTTTGCGCAGCTGTTGTTCGCCGGCATGCAGTTTGAACTCACTGATCTGCTGGATCTGTATAGCGAACAGACTAATAGATGTGTCTTTTTGCTGATCTTTTCGCAACTGTTTGCTGAATTCTGTCCAGCTTTTCAGCCAGATCTGTCCTGGTGCAACGACCGGATTTTGCTTTTTACGCAGTAACAAATAACCGCTGAATCCAACCCAGCTGACCAGCAGTATGGCTGCCAGCCCCCAAAAACTGGTTTGCAGACGGTTGTTTTGTTGCTGAACGCGTTCAAGAACCTGTTGGTCTTTTAATGCATTGCTGAGCTGTTCCAGTTGATCTTTCTGCGGACCGGCCTGGAGATCGAATTGGGCCTGATGTGCAGACAATGCAGTCTGATAAGCTTGCTGCCATTCACCGCTGATGGCGTGAATACGAGATAACACGTCCCAGTATTTCCGCTGCAAAAACACCGGTTGTTGCTCAATTTGCATATCTTGCGGCAGATAGGCGCGGGCTTTGGCTACTTGCTGTTGTACTAAAGCGACTTCAGTCAGCGCGACGCTGGTTTCGTGTTGCATCGTGCGATTTCCGAGTTGCTGAAACAATTGCGCGGCTTTGAGTAGCTGCTGTTCAGCTATGTCGGGTTGCTGCTGAGCGAGAGACAGTTGTGCTTCAGAAGATAACAGTTGGGCGGTCAGATATGGGTCTTTTAGTTCAGCAAGCAGTGTTTTCGTTTTGGCGATCGTCTCAGTGGCTTTCACTAAATCAGCAGTGGTGAGCCAGAGTTCAAGCTGGGTGAGCAGGACGGTGATCAGCTGAGTGCGTCGGTCGGGCATTTGCAAAAACTGTTCAGCCTGTAACAAATGGTCAGCTGCCAGCGAATACAGCTCCAGTTTGTCATAGGCCATGCCAAGCCGCAGGTGGATGGAACCCAGCGAGGCTTTATCACCAGCAGCCTGAGCCAGTTCCAGTGCTCTGCTCAATTGCTGTTGTGCTAATCTCAGATTGTTTTGCTGTAATGCCAGCCGGCCGGCAATGATTCGGCTTTGCAGCTCTGCTTCTGATAGTTGAAATTCAGTGGCAATAGCGATGCTGAGCTCTGCATATTTCATCGCGGAGTTGATGTCGCCACGCTGGTTATAGCCTTGAGCAAAGCTTTCATAAAGATTGGTTTGCAGTTCAGGTTTATCATCGCCGTGGTAGGTATCCAGTGCGGTTTCCGCCAGTTTCAGCTGTTCCAATGCCGCCTTGCTGTCACGAAACATGATGCCGAACACCAAGGCTTTGTGATGCAGTGCCTCAATCTTTCTGCTTGCCGCTAATTCTGAGCCCAGAGCCTGGTTGACCGCCGACATTGCCCCTTCTTTGTTGTGCAATTTCATGTAGCCGTAACTGAGTAACAGCCAATGCTCACCTGTGCGTTCGCTGACCACTTTGGTGCTGAGTTTATTCACTGCAGCGTTGGGGTCCGCTTCGATGCGGTCACGTTCGGCCTGAAAGTCGAGTGCTGTCGCAGTACTCAGCCAGAGCAACGCTGGGATCAGGCAAAATAAACGCATCAGAAGCTCCGGGAAGGGGGACAGAGGTTGATGATATTGCAAGTTCGCGTCGGCGTGCCAGCATTAAATGCCAGAATGTTTTCCAGCAGCTGCGCAACCAATCTCTGCATAGATTCCTTCGTCGCCCAGGCGAGGTGAGGACTGATCAACAGATTGGGGAGTCGGGCCTGGATAAGCGGATGTTGCGGATCCGGCGGTTCAGTGCTCAGGACATCAAGCGCTGCGCCTGCAAGTTGTTGTTGTTGCAGGGCTTTCAGCAAAGCCGCTTCGTCGATTAAGGCGCCGCGGGCAGTGTTGAGCAACAAGGCTGTTGGCTTGAGCCAGCTGAGTTGTTCTGCCCCGATGATTGCGGGAGCACCAGAGACTGCCGGGCAATGCAGACTCAGGACATCTGCGCAGGCCAGTGCCTGTCGAAAAGCCATTCTGCCGGGTCGGATAGTGCTGGCGTCAGGACGTTCCGCCAGACAAATGTGCATACCAAAAGCTTGCGCTAATGCTGCCGTTGCCTGCCCCAGTCCTCCATATCCCACCACCGTGAAGGTTTTCCCCGCCAGACTTTGGATCGGTTGCTGATGCAGGCAGAAGACGGCACTTCGGCTCCAATCGCCCTTATATACCGCTTGCTGCTGCGGCACGATGTGGTTATTCAACGCTAACAGCAGCGCCATGGCATGTTGTGGCACTGCATCCAGCGCATAGTCACGCACATGGCAGACCTGAATATTCCGGGCCGTTGCTGCTGCAAGGTCGACGTTGTTGATACCGGTCGCGGCGATACAGATGAGTTGTAACTGCGGCGCCAATGCCAGCACTTCAGCCGACAACACTACTTTGTTACTGACGACAATAGTGGCTTGCTGCAGCCGCGCTGGGAGGTCATCCGCGTGAGTGTGCGGGAAAATCTGCAGCGTACTGGCGGGGATCTGCAATACCGACAAGTCAGTACCGGCCAGCGTGTCCGCATCCAGTACCACGATGTGGTGCATCAGATGGTTATCCTTCTATCCAAAAAAGCTTTTTTCCGAGCCGCAATACAAAAAGAAAGAACGTTTTGCGACTGTCTTGTGATTAGCGCTGACCGTTTAGCGGTAAACGACATCCTGGTACATCGGTGCCAATTTGGCTAACAACCGGTTTTGTGCGCTGACGGCGACCTGCTGTTCTGTCATGACTTTAATCAGGTGTCCAACCAGATTGTCAAAATCAGCCTGGGTGATTTGAAAGCCGGTATGGCTTTCCTGCATCGAGGCACCGCTGTATTTGCAAGGACCGCCACTGAGCTCACACAGTTGTTCAATCAGTAACTTACGAAAACGAGCGATGTCGGTATCCTGAAAATGGTGGACTATTTGCGGGTCGTGTTCAATTTCGCGCAAGAGGCCATCGGTAATTTTTTCCAGCCCCTCAGCAGCCCCAAGCTGTTGATATAGCCAATCCTCAGGTTCAGGTGCTGTGCTGCAGCCCACCAGAGCAAACAGCAGGAAGACGCGGATTAAAACGACCATGTGGACTCCAGTGCCAGGTAATATCCGGTTTGATTGTTAAACGTGGCGATACTGCCCAAATCGACGTGGCCAGCAACAAGACTCAGATGTTTATTGGCAAACCAAGCGACAAACACATCGCGCCAATGGTCTTCCCGCGCAAACGCCAGCTCATTGGGTTTTTGTTTGAATTCAGCCCCTACAGCCCATTGCGGATTGAGCAGGACGACGGCTGAGAATTCGCCGAGATATTGATAGTCATCATGACCGGCGGTACCGAAGCCGAGCAAACCGGTTTGATGACCTTTGGTTGCGCGGACGGTCGCGTTCAGTAATAGATTGCGGCCCCAGAATGCATCCAACCAGACTTTGCTAGCTGCCAGGTACAGGTCAGTACCATGCGGATCCCGCGCGCCGACGGCTGATGGGATGGCAAAATCCAGCTGCTTTTTCAGCTGCACGCCAACACTGATTTGCGGGAGCTTGCTGTACAGCAGTTCACCGGCGACTTTGTACTTCAGACCGATAATTTGCTGGTTCAGTTCGCCGCCCATCGTATCGAGCTGCAACTGTTGCCGGCCAACACTGACTTCATACCTGTTGTCATAAGAAAAGCCAATGCCTTTACTGTTCAGCGTAAAGTCGTCGACACCGACCTGACTGAAATAACCAGTGACAGACCATTGGCCTGAACTGCCATAACCGTTAATGACAGCCCAAGGCACAATGCCACCACCGGCAGCACCTGCGATACTGGTTGCACCGCCTGTGGCCAGAATTTTACTGCCGCTGGCGCCGGCGCTCAGACTGGCCAGCAGAAAGGGTAGAGCAAGTGTCAGACGGGAAAGATCGGTCATGCTGCTGGGAACCACTTACTGTTTTGCTGTTGAAAATCAGAAATCCATGTTGAAAACTCTTCTGCTTTCAATGGTTTGGAAAAATAATATCCCTGAACTTTGTCAATGCCGGCGGCCTGCAGTTTCGCCAGACCTGCAACATTTTCCAGACCTTCTGCCGTGACTAATAAACCAAGGCCGTGTGCCAGTTCAGTGGTGGTATTCACGATGAGTGCATCGTTATGATTGTGTTCAATATCTTTGACAAAGGCGCGGTCAATTTTTACTTCATGCACCGGTAAACGCTTCAGATACGCCAATGAAGACTGACCGGTGCCAAAATCGTCAATCGCCAGCTCAATCCCCATGCCTCGCAGGACTTGCAGATTTTGGATCACTTGTTGCGGGTCCTGCATTACGGCGCCCTCAGTGACCTCAAGCGCGAGTGCCGAGGCAGGTAACTGATGTTGCTGCAGCAAAGCACCGATTTGTCCTGGCAAGTCTTTACTGAGTAAATCATATGCTGACAGATTGACCGCCACGGTTAATTCGAGACCGGCAGAGCGCCAGTTCGCTAGTTGGCTGATAACCTGCACAATCATCCAGTCGGTCACGCGGGAAATCAGCCCGGAATGCTCAGCCAGCCGGATAAACTCATCAGGTGGTACAAAGCCAAGTTGCGGATGTTGCCAGCGGATCAGGGCTTCGGCTGAACTGGCTGTGCGGTTTTTCAAACTGACCTTGGGCTGGTAAACCACAAACATATGGCCGGATTGCAGCGATAACGGCAGGTCGTGTAACAGTGTGAGTTCGCGCTGGTGGCTTTCGTCCTGTCCCGGTTGATATTCAGCAATCAGTTGAGGACTGGTTTTAGCATGGACCATGGCAATTTCAACGCGGCGCAGCGCATCATTGGCGCTATCTGCCTGCGCGGGCACCTGGTAGAGCGCCAATGCCAGCTTCAGATTCAGCCGGGAGTTATCGAGGCTGAAATCCGTCGAGAGTTGCTGTTGCAGCGCATGCAGGTCTTGCCATTGAATTTGGTGCGGGCTCACCAGCAAAAACTCATCGCCGCCGAGTCTGGCAATCATCGCTGCTGCGGGGTTGGCATTGCGCAGTCGTTGCGAAAGTTGAGTGAGCAAGGAGTCGCCGTTTTTATAGCCGAAGGCGTCGTTTACGTGCTTAAAATCTTTGATATTAATCAGTAACAACCACAATGGCTGGCTTTGCAGCAATGCCGGTAGTTGCAGTTCCACCAGATATCGGTTGGCTAGACCGGTGAGCGTGTCATGTTGGGCCTGAAACAGGATTTGCTGTTCGCGCAGCTGAATATCTTGCTGCATTTTCTGCAGCGTTTCGCTCAGAACTCCGACTTCCCCCCGTTTGATGGCTGGTGGTTGTAAGGCCTGGCCAAGACCAATCGCGCTGGCAAACTGGGTCAGGAGCCGGAGCGGTTCGGTAATACTGCGCGCCAGGGCGACAGCGAATAAGATCGCCAGGGCCAAAGCCAGACCAAATATGACCAGTAACTGAGCACGGGCTTGCTGGTAAGTCTCCTGCCAAGGCGCCGTCGACAGGTGCAACAGCGCATTGATAGTGCCGGCTCGGTCCAGTGCTCTTTGTGTGGTCAGTAAGGGGTGGTCCAGCACGGACAAGTTCGAATCAGTGCGCAGGGCGGTCAAACTGTCATGCTCCTGAGCGGGCAGCGTCGTAGCGAGCAATTCTGCCGCATCAGTACCACCGCCAAACACAAAGCTGATATCCAGATCCGTCAGCGCTTTGATTTGATTAGCCAGCGAGGTATCCATGGCGAATCCCATGGCAACCCAGGCGATCTGTTGCGGTGCTTTCACTGGCACCATAACGATTTGGTAGGCTGACTGACCAATGTGCACGATATCTGAGACTGAATCCTGTCCAGACAGACGCATATCCTTAAACAACTGGCTCATTTGGTCCTGACTTACGCGTTGGCCGCTGCTGGCAATCAGGGTGCCTTGTGGTGTTAACAGGACGGTCAGTGCTGCGTCGATGCGGCTGCCATGATTCTCAAGGACTGACGAGATCGTTTCTTGTTCACGTAATGCGACAGCCTGGCGGAAACCGAAGTCACTGGCAACGAGGCGGACGGAATTACCGAGCTGTGTGGCTCTGTTACTCAGCGCTTCCTGAAACACCCGGCTGGCGACATCTAACGCCTGCCTGGCCTGTGCCGCACTGTCACGTTGCATCGCACCAAGTGCGGCATAGCCCATTGTGATGGTCGTCAGGCCCAGCATGCCCAGCAATAACAGGATCAGACGACTACGCAGTGAATCTAGCATGCAACCTCAGTCCGGCAGTGCAGAATTTATCGCGGTTTCTTTGCGAGATAAGATTCTGATTGTTCAATTGATACAATGAATTAAAGCATTTTACCCAGAATGGCAAACGTATCAACGATAGCAGTAAAAGAGCAGTGACTCAAAGATCTCCGGCGGAATTGCGCCAGGACGGGATCAGCGACATGGCTGGCATAGGATGTGAGATCCATCCAACTGCGGGCGGAGGAATGGTTTATAACAAAAAAGCCGCTGATTCAGCGGCTTTCATGACTCAGCGGACTCAGGCGCGACGGCGCATCAGCATCAGCACAGCAGGTAACAGCAGGAACAAGGTTGCAGGGGCTGGTACCGCCGGGCCTGCAACATTGACCACACCGTGTTGTACTCCAACATCTGCAACCCTGAAGCCCCAGGCGTCAGTCAGCTCGATGTTGCTCAGCAACAATTTGTGCAAGCCGCCGCCCAGTGCTTTAAATGTCACTGTGGCAACAGTGAAATCAGCACTTTGCACTGCAGCCAGGTCCCAGGCAAAATCAAACAAATTTGATTCACTGATGGTCAGGTTGCTGCCTTGCTTGCTGAATGCGCCAAAGTTAGGTTCGATTGGCGAAAAGTGTGGGCCAAAAGTGACGGACTCAAAACCGAGTGCAGTGGCCCAGTAGCCCAGGTCCAATTTAAAACCGGCTAAGCCGTCGGTATAACCCTGAACGCGAATTTGTGCTTGTACCAGCTCATCTTTCTGGTACTGGGCTTTATCCAGTTCAACTTTGATCACGGTTGCCTGACTGCTGAAAGCCAGACACAGCGCAAAAAATGCGATTAACTTCTTCATTTATAATTCCTTAAACTACTGTTTATTCTTAATTATTTGATAGCGCAGCGCGGGTACGTGCACAGGGCTGCCATAGCACGGGCGTCACTCACCGACACCAGGCCGTCTTTGTTAAAGTCATACTCCAGCCCAAGCTTCGATCCTGATTTCAGCAGGTTGTTAAACAGCGTGATATCGTTGCTATCGACGTCGCCATCTTTATCCAGATCTGCCGGGTTGCTGGCTTTTAATGCCAGCTCAACGACAACCGGATCATGGTCTGACCCACGGAACGCAGTCGGCTGATAGAAGTCTGCTTGTTGCTGTGCGGTTTTATCTTCCATGTTGTAGTCAAACACGGTGCTTTCGTCAGCATTGATATGCCATTCCATGGCATAGGTGATTTGTGACGATAAAGTCGTGCTGGCTAATGCATGGTCCAGATAACCAATTTCGCCACCAAACAGGTATGAATAACCCCGGTTGCCCTGGAACTTTTCGATCAGGTTTACGAAACCTTGGTTGGTCAGTGCGACAATTGGATCTTCTTTGGCATAAGCGTTTAAGTCACCCATGATCAAGACGTCTTTGTCGGCAGAGCCTGTCGGGTTTGTTGCCAGCCATGCAGTCAGTTCATTGGCGGCTTGCACGCGGGTGGCGTTCCAGCAGCTTTGACCATCCTTTAAATCGCGGTCCGGGTTGGTGGTGCCTGTTGGGCAACTCCCTTTGGATTTGAAGTGATTCACCGCAACAGTGAAGACTTCATTGTTAGATTTTTGCCGGAAGGTTTGGACCAGTGGCTGGCGGTTACCAAAACCAAAGACTCCTGCACTGGTGGTGACTGCATTCCCGACCAGTGTCACTTTCGCTGGTTTGTACAGCATGCCGACGCTAATTTGGTCTGTACCCAGCGCCGAAGTCCCCGGTACTTGTACAAACTGGTAGGTGCCTGCACCGAGGCGCTGATTCAACCGGCTGACCAGATCCGCAATAGCGCTTTGAGAGCCATAACCGTCGTTTTCAATTTCCATCAGGCCCACGACGTCCGCATCGATAGTGCTTAAGGCCGCGACCACTTTGTCAGCCTGACGCTCGAATTCAATCGCGGAAGTAGCACCACGGGAAGTTGGGAAACCGCCACCGAAGCCATCGCCATTGAAATAGTTCAAAACGTTGGCACTGGCGACTTTCAGCGTACCCAGATTGCGCAGCACCGGCTGTTCTTCACGTGGGTTGCCGGCGTTAAACTGGACAGTGCCTTGTGGCAATAAACGCCAGGCGCTGAAACTGAAATCCAGAATGCCGCTCAGATTTGCATTAACGCTATCGCCAAGTCGCACCGGATTGTTCATATTCAGGCCCGGTGCCGGGTAAATGATGTTGGCTGGATTTTTACCGTTGGCCAAATCATCTAACACAATTTTGCTCCGGCTATTTTGCGAGGCTAATGCAACCGCTTCAACAGAGCCCGGACGGAATTGGTTGGTCGGAATAAACAGGCGTTGCGGTGCCAATGTCAGTTCACCGAATGCCCCAAGGTTGTAATGGTCGGTCACGACTAATTGCTGTGGGAAGGTGACTTGCATCCCTTCCATGCTTTCCCATTGCGTCAGGTTGCTGACTGGCAGCGTCACACTGACTGGCTGCACCGGTGCCGCAGTACCACAAGCGACCAGACCGCTGCGGCGTATTTGCGTCTTGGTGAAGAACTCTTCAACTTTACCCAACACCCGGACCTTATCGCCGGCAACCGGATAGGTGGTAGCACCATCGTTGAAGACAAAAATCCCTTCAGAAGTTGCTGGATTGTTGTCAGAATCACTGGCTTCTTCCTGAATATAGAAACCCGTGGCGAATGGGGTCACACGACTCACCACGGCCTCAACGACGACGGTTTTGCCCGCTTCAGGGGACGTGGCGCCGGCGCCTTGAATGGCACTGATTAACATGGCGCTATCACCACAGTTGCCAATCACTGGTCCTACCGGAACCGTCGGAGTGACGCCACCACCGCCACCACCGCCACCACCGCCACCACCGCCACCAGAACTGGTATGGCTGCCGAGGTTACTGAAATCATCACGGGCGAAGAAGTCCCACTCCAGACTTGGGTCAAAGGCATCACTGCCATTGGTATCACCTTTCGAAATCGCTGATTTGCGGACTAAAGTGCGGTCATGCGTGAAATTGGCGTTACTGCCCCATGAAGTGCCCGGGTCAAAGCCAATTTGACCAAATACATCAATTAACACAGAGCCTTTGTACAATGCGATGGCATCATCACCATTAAAGGTCGGATTGCCGAGCGTGCCGTTTGACTTGGTCAGCAGTGCAGCTGATGAACTACTGTCGGTGAATACCAATGTACTTTTCGCTGCCAGAGTGCCTGTCAGATCAATTTTGCGGGTTGAAGAACCGCCATTAAAAGAAATCAGCAGGTTATAACCGTTTAAACTGATCGAAGTATCGGTTGGATTGTACAGTTCGATCGCTTTGTTATTCGACGAACCTTCCACATATTCAGAGATAAAAGGTTCTGCATATACCGCCGGAGCCAGCGACATGGCCAGCAACAACATATTTAATTTCATTGTAATGTCCATTTGTAAGAGCTTATGGTTAAGTCGCTTCACCCCCCTCGACAGGGAGCAAAGCGCCCGGGCGGTTATTTTTTATGAAGTGCTCCGACCAGGGGGTGTGTACGTTAAGTGAGCTTTGTGACAATTTCAATAAAGTCTTATTAAGATTTTCAGAAAGTATTACACATCATGTAAAGAAAATTGACGCATTTTTCAACTAAGCTATTGATCTCAGTACAGGAAACTGCAGGTAAATCTATTTACACTACGCCCTGGTTTTTTAACCAGCCTAGATGAACCGGATGATGAGCAACCGGAGGAAATAGCATGCAGGGAATTCGTTGGATCTGGTGCGGGTGGTTATGGTTGAGTTGCAGCGCCCTGGCCGCTGCGGAGGCTCTTCCGGCTGCTGGCCCCTGCAGCAAGGTGCAGGGGCGGCCTTGTATTGCCTTGGTGCTTGGCGGCGGCGGTGCACGTGGCGGCGCTCATGTTGCTGTGCTGCGCCAACTAGAAGCCCAGCAAATCCCGGTTGATATCATTGTCGGCACTAGCATCGGTGCTTTTGTTGGCGGTCTTTATGCGCAGGGTAAAAAGCCGGCTGAAATAGAACAGCTTTTATTGCAATTGCCTTGGAGTGAAGGATTTCGCGATCGGGTTGGCCGTGATGAAATTCCGGCGCGGCGCAAAGATCAGCGTGATCAGTTTCCGATTAATCTTGATTTAGGTATCGGTCCGGAAGGGTTACGTGTACCCAAAGGTATTTTGCATGGCCAAGCCATGGCTTCATTACTGCAACAGGCTTATGGACTTGTCCCTGAACTCAGCAGCTTCGACCAGCTGGCGATCCCTTTTCGCGCGGTTGCGACTGATCTGACCAACCGCGAAGCCGTGGTGCTGAGCCGGGGCAATTTATTGCATGCGGTACAGGCCTCGATGTCGATCCCCGGCGTTGTAAGGCCGATGCAGTTACAGAACCATCTGCTGGTCGACGGCGGTGTGGCGAATAACCTGCCCATCAGTGTGGCCAAAGATTTGGGCGCCGAGCGGGTGATTGCGGTGTCGATTGATTCGCCGTTATTGTCTGGCAACGAACTCAATAGTGCGATGGCAGTCACAGAGCAACTGACAAACTTTCTGGTTGCCGAGGCGGTCAGCCGGCAGATGAGTTTACTCGAGCCCGGGGATGTCTTAATCCAGCCGCAACTGAAAACGGTCGGCACACTGGATTTTGACAAAATGCCGCAGGCGATCGCTGCCGGTGAAGCTGCGGTGAAGACGGCGAGAATTGCACTGGGAAGGCTGAGTCAGCCGGCGACACACCAGCGCTGGCAGCAACAACGCAAGGCGGCGCCGTTGCAGATTGAACTGTCTGCCGTCACCTTGGAAAACCGCACCGATCTGACCGACGAACTGTTACTGCAGCGCTTAAATGTGCCTTTGGCCGAGCCGGTGTCGCTGCAAGCATTGCAGCAGGGTATTCGCCGGATATATGGCCTCGACACCTTAGAACGTGTCAGCAGTACTTTGCAGCAGGATGCCAATGGCCAACAGCGTTTGTTACTCCGGGCCGAGCCAAAAAGCTGGGGACCGGCCTATCTGAACTTTCGTTTCCAGCTGGAAGACGATTTTGAAAACACCCATAACTATCAATTAGCGGCTGCACATTTGTGGACCGGGTTATCCGAATATGGTGCTTCGTTGCAAAACGTCGTTGCGCTCGGCACCGATAAGCAGTTGGCCAGTACCCTATATTGGCCATTGGGACTCTCCGGTTTTTTCACTGAACTCAGAGCAGAACAAAGTCGCACTGTATTCAGTCTGGAAGACGATGCCGGCCTTTCCGGCGGCGAACTGAGTCAGCGCGAGCTGACGCTCAGTGCCGCACTGGGCTGGGAACCTATAGACCCACTGCAGCTATCGGTGGGGTTACAGCGCCGGGATGGCCGTTTTGGTTTACCTGCCACTTTGGCCGGGCAGTTACCCTTTGACAGTTTGCCCTATCTGCGTCGCGGGACCCAATGGCAAATGAGTTACGACACCCTGGATAGCCGCAGTTTCCCCAGCCGGGGTATCCGTGTTGAAGCCAGTTGGCAGCAATTGAATGATGAATATCTGCTGGTGCAGAGCCAGAGCAAGACGTATGGCTTGCAGGCGCAGGCCGCCAGGCAATGGCAGTCTCATATTCTGCGTGGCCGGTTGCGGTTTGATCGGGTGGATGGGCCAAATAATCTGGTTGAACTCGATCAGTTTTCACTGGGCGGGTTGTTAAATTTATCCGGTTATCCGAAGAATTTTCTGTTTGGCTCAGAAATTCAGTTCGCCAGTCTGGTTTATCAGTACCAATGGCCGGAATCTAAGCTGAGTTTATTTAAAGCGCCATTTTATCTCGGTACCTCGCTGGAGCGGGGGGTTGTGCGGCAATCCCGCTTCAGCGCGATCCGTGATGTGCAGGTCGATGACTGGATTTGGGCCGGCAGTATTTTTGCTGGATGGGACAGCCCCTTTGGCCCGTTATATCTGGGTTATGGGCAGGCCGAATCTGATGCTACAGAACAACCTTATCGCTTTTATTTATCTTTAGGCCAGACGTTCTGACTTTAGGAGTATGTATGCCAACGACCAGCAACGCCGCGCCGGACCACGATGTGATCCTGGCGATTGATCAAGGCACTTCGTCCAGCCGCGCCATGTTGTTTGACCGTCAAGGGGTATTAAGGGCACAGGCGCAGCAGGAACTTTGCTGCGACTATCCGCAAAGTGGCTGGGTGGAACAAGATGCCGAAGCGATTTGGCTATCCGTACTGACCGTATGCCGTGAAGCTTTAGCTCAGGCAGACCAGCTGCAGCTGAATGTCTGTGGCATCGGGATCACCAATCAACGCGAAACCACGGTGTTGTGGCGGCGCGACAATCATGAAGTGGTGGCGCCGGCGATCGTCTGGCAAGACCGGCGCACGCTCGGTTATTGCCAGCAACTGCAGCAACGCGGTCATCAGGCCTGGGTCAGTGCCCGCACCGGGCTTTGCCTCGACCCATATTTTTCGGCGTCCAAACTGCATTGGTTGCTGCGTGATCCTTCGCTGCGACTGGCCGCAGAGCAGGGAGATCTTGCTTTTGGCACCATCGACAGCTTCTTGTTGTGGCGTCTGACCCGCGGCCGGGTTCACGCGACAGATACCACCAATGCCAGCCGCACTTTATTGTTGGATATTCACCGCCTGCAGTGGGATCCGGAACTGCTGGAATTGTTTGAAGTGCCTGCGCAGTTGCTGCCACAAGTGCGCCAGAGCGCTGATGATTTTGGTCGCAGTGATGCACACTGGTTTGGCCGGGAATTACCGATTGTGGCGATGGCCGGCGACCAACAAGCTGCGGCAATAGGGCAGGGCTGTGTGCGGGCTGGTGGGTTGAAAAGTACCTACGGCACTGGTTGTTTTGCCTTGCTCAATACCGGAGAAACGTTGCTGCAGTCACAGCAGCAGCTGCTCAGCACTGTCGCCTGTACGGTGCAGGGCCAGACCCAATACGCGCTGGAAGGTTCGATTTTTGTCGCCGGTGCGGCGGTGAAATGGTTGCGTGACCAGCTGGGGCTCATTCAGCATGCCGCTGAGACCGAGACCTTGGCAGCTAGTCTGGCAGATAATGGCGGTGTGTATCTGGTGCCGGCATTTACCGGTTTGGGTGCGCCTTATTGGCGGCCAGAACTCAAAGCACAATGGTCAGGCTTAACGCTGGGCACCGGCAAAGCACATCTGGCCCGGGCTGTGCTGGAAGCGGTCGCTTATCAAACCGCAGACTTGCTGCAGGCGATGCGTGCCGATGGCGCTGCGCTACTGAGCCTGCAAGTCGATGGTGGCATGGTCAATAACCGCTGGTTTTGCCAATTTCTGGCCGACGTGCTGAATATCAATGTGATGCGTCCGTTACAAACGGAAACCACGGCTTTTGGTGTGGCGCTGCTGAGCGGTATTCAACTGGGTTGGTATGCTGATCTGGATGCATTACCCGCACTGGTCAGGGCTGAATCCTGGTTCTATCCGCAATGCAGTGCCGGACAGCGCGCAGAACTCCTGACCGGCTGGCAACGGGCTGTGGCAGCTTTACTCGCTGCGGAGACTCCCTGATGTTGTTGAAATATTTGCAGAATGTGCAGCAAGGCAAGGCCGTGAACTATCAGAAACTGCTGGCCTTGCTGCCGCCGGCGTTTTATCAGCGCCGGACTGAGTTGTTTAAAGTCAAAGCCAGTGGCGCCGGTAAATGGCAGGTCAGTATTGCCGATCCGGTGTTATTTGACGCCTTACTGCAAAGTGCCGGTGCGCCAGCAGATCGGATCACGGCAAGTTTGCAGGGCGATTCGCACCGGGTGCAAACCTCACATTGTTATTTGCTGATGTATCACGAGTCTGGTCAGACAACGCGGCCTGAGGTGGTGCTCGCGACCGGCAGTCCGCAAGGGGATGGTCAGGCGCAGCTGAGCCTTGGTTTTTCACCAAAATCGGTTTTATTACTGATTGAAAACGAAGAAAACTTTTTCCGTTATCCGCAAGTGTTGTTCCTCTGTGAGCAAATGTTGGCGCAGCCGTTTAGTTTGTCGCGCTGTGATGTGGCGCTGGCTGCCGGCTCGCGGATTGGTTCTGCATTATTAACGCCTTTATTGGCGGCCTATCAGCAAATTTACTGCGCCTTTGATTTTGACAGCGCCGGTCTTGAGGTGTTTGACCACTTACAAAAACGTTATGGCGATAAAGTCCGTTTTGTAGTGCCGCCGGATTTATCGCCGTGGCTGGATGGTTTTCGTGCAGAGCCGAAGTCCACGACACAGTTGCAACGGGCGGTCGAACTGGCAGACCAGCATCAGCTGTTTGGCCTGGCGCAGGCGTTGTTAAGCAAAAAGCGCTTTCTGGAGCAGGAAGTGTTATTGGCCGCGCAGACCGGCTGAACCTCGCTGGTTCAGCCGGCAGTTGCCTCTTCAGGCATCGCGGCGAAACCGCAGTACCAATTCATGGAGTTCTTCTGCAGTGTTATTGAGCTGCTCACTGCTATGACAAACTTCATTGCCGCTTTGCATACTCTCAGTCGCCAGCGTCGAAATCGATACGACTTGTTGATTGATATCTTCAGCAACGTGCGATTGTTGTTCCACGGCGGCCGCCATTTGCGTGGCCATACTGGCAATCCCCATCACCACATCGCTGATACCACTTAGCATCTGTTCTGCTTCCTGCACTTTGGCGACACCCACCGCCGCATCTTTGACGCCGTCCTCGGCGACTGTGACTGAGCTTTTGGCTTGATCCGACAGCTGCCGGATGATCTGGTAGATCTGCTGGGTTGATTCAGTGGTTCGCGATGCCAAATGCCGGACTTCATCAGCAACTACCGCAAAGCCACGGCCTTGCTCGCCGGCCCGGGCTGCTTCAATCGCTGCGTTCAGCGCCAACAAATTAGTCTGGTCAGCAATTTGTTCAATGATTTGGGCCGCCTGATTGATCAGGCTGGTCTGCCCGGCCAGCGTGGTGACTGCCTGGCTGACACCATTAACGGTTTGTTGCAGTTGCAAAATGGCTTCACGGGTTTGTTTGGCAATAGCCGAGCCTTGCCGCGCCAGTCCATCGGCATCATTGGCCTTGGTTGCCGTCTCCTGAACATGGCTGGCGACTTCTGCAATAGTCGTGGTCATCTGATGCATCGCAGTGGCGACCAGCTCGGTTTGTTGCTGCTGTTGTTCCAGCCGGTGTACCGCCTGACTGGACAGTTCATATGCTGAAACGGACCGTTGCGCGACTGTCGTTGCAGAGTCTTCAATCCGCGTCAGCATGGTATCCAGATGGGAGTTACTGGCAGTCAGCGCGACTTCCATCGCGCCTAAAGCGCCGCCGTGCCGGGCATAAGTTAATACGGCGAGCGGATCTGTAAATGGGTGCTGCATGCAAGATTGCAGTGTGGCCAATTCACTGTTACTGCGAAATTGCGTCGCCGCCATGGCGCTGAGCGCAGAAAGCGCAGCCAAGCCAGCAGCCCAAGCTAAAGCACCGCTAGCAGCCGCGCCTGCGGCACCGAGCAGCGTCAGAGCTGGCAGTGCAAACCACTGGCTGTAATAGGCGATAGCAGAGCCCCGGCCCTGAGGTGTTTTACCGGCATTGATTTGTGCGTACAAAGTTGCTGCATGTTGCACCAGCTGGCGGTCCGGCGCGACCCGCACCGATTCATACCCGACCACTTTGCCCATTTCACTGATGGGGGTGACGTAAGCGTGGACCCAATAAAAATCGCCATTTTTGCAGCGGTTTTTCACCAGGCCCATCCAGGGTTTGCCCTGTTGTAAATGTTGCCACATGGTTTTAAAGGCTGCCGGTGGCATGTCCGGGTGGCGCACAACATTGTGGTGCTGACCAACGAGTTCACTTCTGGCAAAGCCGCTGATGGCAACAAAAGCATCGTTGGCGTAGGTGATGGTTCCCTTCAGATCTGTGGTCGAAATTAGCTTCTGACCGGCAGGAAAAGTGCGTTCCTGTGTCGTGACAGGTAAATTTTGACGCATAGTGCTGGATCCTTCAGACAAATAATGATGAATAAAAACAAAAGGCTGAGCTGAGCATAGCTCAGTAACTACGGGACGCAGTGAGTATTTTAGGGATAACTAATCAATTCTGAACCAACCGGCGATGCTGTAACGGGTTGAATCAGCCGGCAACACCTCATGCGGAAAACGTGCGCTTTCAAACAGGACCAAAGTGCCGGTTTGTGGCTGCACCTGCAGCAGTGGCTGGTCATCCTCTCTGTAAATCTGTAGCTGCCCGCCGGATTCCGTATCATTGAGGTAACAGACAGTGGTCAGCACTCGGCTGGAGCGGCCGCTGAAGGCATCCAGATGTTTTTGATAAAAATCACCTTGCTGGTAACGGGCAAAGTGCGCTTCATGATGAGTGAGACCGAGGAAACAGCGGCGGTTCGCTGCTTGTTGAATCTGCGCCATCAGCGCCAGATAGTGCTGCTGTGCAGCCGAGCCACCGTCCAGCCATAAGGTGTGATCGCGCCGGATGTCCGGATTCAGCTGCAAAGACTGACCGCGACCGACGCCCGCAGGTTGCAGCTGTGCCTGCTGCGCTTCTTGCTGGAGCTGTTGACATAAGCTCGCATCAAGGATGCGTGGCAGTACGACCAGGCCTTCAGCGTAAAACTGCTCCATGGCACCGGCTAACCATTCCGGTTCAGCTTGTTGGCTGGCAGACATCACAATTCCTCAGATTCACACAGGCTCTGGCTGCGCTTTTTACGCAGCTGACGGAACGCTGTCAAGCCTGTCAGTGGAAATAAGATAGGAACAATGCAGCAGGCAAGCAAAGGCCCGCTGCTGCGGGCCCCGTTGATGGCAGTTAGTACTGATAATAATCAGCTTTTTTCAACAAAGCCTCGGCACCGAGCTTACCGCTCACGCATTGGTTAATATCTGACTTCTTGAATACCCAGTAGATGTCTCTGCTCTCGCGGCCACCGTCGGTCGACAGTTGCAATGACACAAACTCATTGTCTTTCAGTTCACGCAGACTGGCGCCATAGTCACACAAAGTGGCCGCAAATTTACTGCCGACCTGCGCGATGAGTTCAGTTTGTTTCTGCTGGGCGATTTTGGCCTGTTCCTGACGCTTCTTCAGCATCTCCTGCTCTGCAGCATCATATTTTTGCTGCATCTCTTTGACCTTACTGGCCAACTCAGTCTCCTTGGCCGTCAGTTGTTGTAACTGTTTTCGCTGCTCGGCATCTGGTTTGCCGAATTTTGCCGAGAATTCGAGGTCGCGTTTTTCTCGTTGCACATCACGCAAATCGCGTTCCAGATCCCGTTTTTGCTCGCGCAGTTCGCGGCTTTGGTCGCGCATCCGCTCATGCTGTTCCATCATTTGTTCCGCAGCCAGTTCCGCCTGTTCCTGTAATTCCTGTAACTGTTCGTCGTCGATGGCATGACCCGCTATGGCGGCTTGCGCGACCGCATTGGCGTGATCATGGAGAGATGCCATGTCCGGTGGGGAGATTGGTGCGGCCGGGGCCATAGGTGCTAGCGGTGCCATCGCAAAGAAATGGCCAAAACCACCCGATGTGCGACTCTGGAATAAAACACCCTGACCGGCCAGATAGCTCAGTTCAATGTGACCGATGCCAGCAGTGCGGCCTGGTTGCTCCATCGATTTTTGCAGGATGTCCCGCATAATTTCCAGATTCTGTTTTAACTTATCGCTGACTTGCGTCGCTGCATGGCCACCGGAGGATAGCGTCAGCAGCACTGCGGCGGCGACAGAAGAAATTAGTTTCATCATAAAACTCCATAAAGAGAGATTAGTTTTGGCGATTGCTGCGCTGATCCGGGCTGTAATTCAGCCGGGCCTGGCTTGGCTGGACGTTGTCCTGCCAATATTGCCAATCGGCTTGTCGCTGCTGGTTCAAATATTCCACCAGCTCCAGCATGTCGCCGCGCCGGTTTTTCTGTTCGGCTTCGGTCAGATAATCCTTCAGCAGGATCAGCTGTGACGCCTGTTGTTGTTGCTGTGTCTGCAGTTGTAGCTGCAGGTACTGTTGTTGTTCGGTTTTGTAGCTGGCCAGCTGCGCTGCAACTTGTTGCTGGACCTGCAGTTGCACTTCGGCCGGGTCCACGTCGCTCCAGCGCAGCGCGATACCGCCATTTTGCAGCTGTAAACTCAGCGGTGAGATGCTTATCACTAATGCCAGCGCAGACATGCCGACACTGAGCTTCGGCCACCAGGCGCTACTCTTGCTCGTTTTATGGCCCCATTGCTGGCGGAACATCGTACTGGTGTCAATCTGCGGTACCGGCGGATAGTCTGGTTGCCGCGCCAGTTGTTGCAGCTGTGCTGCCGTTTCAAAGCGGGCCAGCCAGACCGGGTCATGCGCCAGTGCGCTGCGGCAGGCATCGGTCGTCAGATCACCGGCGAGCCAGGCGTCAAAAACTTGCTGACTGTTCGACATCGTGGTCCTCCAATTGCACCCGGAGTTTGTCCAGGGCGCTGTAAAATCTTGATTTCACGGTATTGCTTGAAATCGCTAATTGGTCGGCAATTTCGTCAAAGGTAAAGTGCTGATAAAACCGCAGTTCGACCACCAGTTTTTGCTCTGGTGGCAGTAACGTTAGTTTTTGTTGGACCAGCCGCTGGGTTTGTTGTTCAGACAATTGTTGTTCATGGCTTAACTGGTCTTCATGTGCCAATTCCGGTAAATCAGCTAGGTCCTCGGTTGGTTTGCGCTTTCGCAGCATATCCATGGCGCGGTAATTAGCGATACCAAACAGCCAGGTTTTAAAGCTGCTGTCGCCGCGAAACTGCGCCAGACTGCGGCACAGGACCAGCAGCACATCCTGCAATAAATCCCGGGCGTCATCCGGATTACCCATCAGACGCAGGCTGTAATAGTACAAAGCCGATTGGTAGCGGCCGACCAGCTGCTGCCAGGCATGCTCATCACCATGGATGGCTTTGTCAATTAAGGTTTCGTCGCTGCGTTTAAACACGGTTCGGTCTGTTTCTGTCTTCTTGATATGCCTTGGTCGCGGCAGGGGTTGAATTAGTTTGGCAAATCCGGAAAAAAGCCAAAATTTTTTCAAAATATTTGAAAAACTATTTTATTTCATATATTTACAGCTTTCTGTCGCACCGATTTTGTCGTTCAGTGCAGCGCCTGCGTAAGCGTTCGACGTCTTCAGGTGCCGCATGGCGCCAGTAGCGGTCACCTTGCGCAGTCATCTGGTGCTCCGGCAGATCCGGCCAGCCTGTTTTGCCGTAGTCTTTAACAAGATAAACCTCGCCGGACTTATAAATGAAACTTGTTGCTTTGCCCGCTATCGTGCTCTTGCTGACTGGTTGCAGTCAATCGCTAGACGACTATCAACAGATCCAGCCGGCCCTTACGCTGCCTGGGTTCTTTAGTGGCACCGGTCAGGCGTATGGTGTGCTGCAGAACTGGCGCGGCCAGCAGACATTACATTTTTCCGCGGAACTTTGTGGACAATGGCAGGGTAACCGCGGCGATTTGTATGAAATTTTTCTCTACAGCGATGGCCGCACGGATAAACGTCATTGGCAATTGCAAGTTGCAGCAGATGGCAACATTACCGGCAGTGCTGAAGATGTGGTGGGTCCCGCCACTGGCCGCATTGCCGGCAATACTTTGTACTGGGAATACGTGCTGCGTATTCCGCAGGCCGACGGTTCTATCGACGTTCTGGTCAAAGACTGGTTGTATTTGGTGACGCCACAGCAGCTGGTGAACCGCTCGACCTTACATAAATTTGGCCTGACGGTTGGCGAATTGACGTTATCCATTCAACAGCAGGACCCTAAAGCGTCCTGCACTGATTTCATCGAACGCTATCAGCGTACTGAACGTTCGGCGCCTGCAGCCTAATGACCGGCTCTGACTCAGCCACTGTGATCTGAGTCAGGGTAGGCATCCCGGATCGCGATAAACTCGTCGAGATGACTGAGCAGGATATCCGTCAATACCGGGTCAAATTGCGCGGCTTTTTGTTCGTGCAGATATTGCAGCACTTTTGGCATTGGCCAGGCTGGTTTGTAACAACGTTCACTGGCCAGTGCATCAAACACGTCGGCCAGCGCGGTAATGCGGCCGGCAATATGGATCTCCTCGCCTTTGAGGCCGCGCGGATACCCCATACCATCCCAGCGTTCATGATGTTCATGCGCAATAATGGCGCCGTACTGCAGGATCTCATTTTGTGATTTTTGCAGAATTTGATGGCCGATTTCAGCATGAGTTCGCATGATGCTCCATTCAGCGGCGTCATGCTTGCCGGGTTTATTCAGAATGTAATCAGGGATAGCGATTTTGCCGACATCATGCAGCGGCGACGCCAGTTTAATTTTTTCTGCGTCGTAACCGGATAAACCATATTTCACCGCCAATAAATGACTGAAATTAGCCACACGTTTCACATGGCTCCCGGTTTCTTTCGAACGTTTTTCCACGGCTTCACCGAGGATATACGAGAGTTCGCGCTGGCTTTCTTTAATCAGTTCACGTAACCGGACGTTTTCGTAAGCCACGGCGATATTGCTGGCAAAGTAACTTAATAAGTGATGATCAATCTGGTCGAATTTACTGTCTTTGCTGACATAGAGGAAATTCTCCAGACCGCGGTTTGTGGTGAAGTAGCCGACGAAATAGTCATCGCCGTGGTACGAGCGCTTCAGCTGATGGACCTGCGCCAGCTTTTGTTCGACTTCGGCCGGGAGCTGAAACTCCGGGCCTGTGTCATGTCCGCTGGCGGCAATGATATCGAGCGACAATTGTTTTTGTTTCGGATCGCCGGTCGCGGCACAGCAAAATATCTGCGAATGTTCAAGCCCGAGCAAACTGGCAGCCTGCGCCAGGATAATCGACGCGAACTCCTGCAGACTATCGCACTCCAGAAAGGTAACCGTGGAAGCGATGACCCGCTCCAGGCCCTTTTTGTTGTTTTCAATAATCCGGATATCGCGATAGGCACGCAATGCTGAATAGAGCAGCGTTTTGAGCTTAATGGCTGTGACTTCGGTTTTGTTTTTGTAATCGTTGATGTCGTAATCGCGGATCACATGCTCTTCGGGGGCTTCACCGGGCTGGCCGGTTCGCAAAATCAGCCGGATTTGATGGTTTTTCAAATCACTGCGAATGGTTTTGACCAAATCGAGACCTGCATGATTCGATTCCATCACAACGTCGACAATAGCCACAGCGATATGAAGGTGCTGCTCCAATATCAGCAACGCCGCTTTCGCGCTGTAAGCATGCAACAGCTGCAACGGCCTGCCTTCGAATTGGAAACCTTTGAGGACTAAATTGGTAATTTGATGAATGCTTTCATCATCATCCACAATCAGGACCAGCCATGGTTCTGCAGTGGAAACCATTGACGTTGTGTCGGAGGGCGACTGATACTCCTGATCAGCACCAAACAGAAAATCCTGATTCGACATAGATACAGCCCGAAATTCCGGTTATGACAACCACAGCTTTGAATGTAGCAGGCCTGACAGAAATATCCTCTGTTGCACGGCGTATTATGACTGTCGCTCTGCAGCTTCTAATGATTCCAGCTCAATATTGATCGCATTACAGGAAATTTGGATTTCATACAGGGACACCGCCAGGCTCAGTACCAGGCTGGCCAGACTTGCACCAAAAAACCACTGACCCGCGATCTCCCACTGCATAAACAACGTGAACATCGACAAGGTGCAAAGAATGAAACTAATGACCCCCCAGCGCTGCATCGAGCGGATCAGCACAATGCGCTGGCGCAGGTTTTCAATCTGTCGTTTCGCCAAATCGCGGACCTGGTCGCCTTCGCGGTTATTCAGTTGCCGGATCAGTTGCGCCAGCACCAGAAAACGGTTGGTATAAGCCAGTAACAACAAAGAAATGGCCGGGAATAATAAAGCCGGTGTGGTGAGAGTCATCATAGTCAGGCTCCTGCATCAATCAGATCTGTGGACGTACTCTGCATAGTGCGAAAACAGCTGCAGCAGTGCAAGTTTTTGATCATACTCGGTTATGCTTCATCGCAGCGCAGAAGAATTGGCGTGGTCGCGGCTTGATGGCACGAGCGATGGGCATGATTCTGGTTATCATTTCAGTGCAAATGCTGTTAAATGGTATGGGTCAGTATTAAGAGTGGGACTGAGTGATGCAACAGGATCCAGTGATTCAGCAGTGGCTGGAACAGGCAGAGCAGCAGTTTAAAGCGCAGTTGGCGTTACTGGCTCAGCAGATGCAGCAACAACAGCTGCAATGGCAAGATCAGCAACAACAACTGTTGGCGCAACAATCAGCGCCCGAGCTTGCAGCCTTGCAGGCGGATGTCCGGCAGTTACGCCAGTTGCTGGCCACTTCACAACAGCAGGAACAGCAGAATCTGCAATCGTATAACCTTGCTGAAAGTCAAAACAAAACCGCTGCGGAAGAACGTGATGAAGCGCTGGCTGCGATGCGCAGACTGGCAGATCAATTACGACTGAGTCAGGATGAGTTTCGTCAGGAGAAACTGCAGGGATTGTCGTTACAACAACAGATAGTCCAGCAAGAGCAGCAGTTGAGCAGTGCGCAGCAGCGACAACAGCAACTTGAGCAACAACTGACGACATTACAGAGCCAACAGGATCAACAGCAACAACAGCAACAACAGCTACAGGACGACCAAAGTAACCAGTTGTCGGCATTTGCCGCCTTACAGGCCGAGCTGGCGGCAGCCCAAGCCAGTCTTACGGCTGCCGAAACAAATGCCGCTCAGCAGCAGCTGCAGCATCAACAGCAACTGAACCAGCTGCGTGAGCAGTTACAACAGATGACCGCAGCTGATCAAAATTTGAAACAACAGCTAGACCTTCAGTTGCAGCAACTGGAACAAGCGGATCTGCAGCGCCGCGAATTGGAACAGCAATTGGCGGCTTCGGCCGGTTTGACTCAGCTGCAACAACAGCAAGCGGAGCAGTTGCAGCAACTGGCTGCCGTCAATCAGCAACAACAGACCGAACTGGAACAGTTGCGAGCGTTGCTGGCACAGGCGCAGCAAGACCAGCATGCGCTATCTCATCTGCAGCATCGTCAGCAGCAACTGACGACTGAACATGCGGCGCTGGAGCAGCAGTTAGAGCAATTGCAGTCGGTGCAGCAGGCTTTGCGGGTCGAACGCGACGAGTTGTTACAAAGCATTCAGTCGTTGCAACAGCAGCTTGCCGACCATGCCAGTCAGGCCGCAGCGCAAACCGAAGCTTTGCAGGCGCAGCAGTTATTACAAACTGAACTTCAAGCCTTGCAGCAACAGCAACAAGATTGGCAGCAACAGCAACACAAACTGGAAAGTCAGCTGTTTCGTGCCCAGGCCAGAGTGGAAAGTATTGAAGAACGCCAGCAAGCTGAGGCTGAACAATCGAGGGAAACCATTCGTTTGTTGCGCCAGCAGTTGCTGAGCGAGCAGGCACAGGCACAAGAGCAAATGCAGCAACTGCAGCAGCAGGCAACCGAATTCAGGCTGAAGTTCGACTACGCACAAAAACAGCTGCAGCAACAAGCCAACCCCTAGCGCTTCTATAGTGAACTGGCTGAGGCGGTCGGCATTGTGTATGATGACCGCCAATATCCAAGCCCGTCACGGACTCTTAATTCATGTCAAAAGCCAATAATTTCCAGAAGATGCGTGAGCTGAGTTTTTATCAGCAAGCAGCGGTTGCCATTGTCCTGCTCGAACGCATGCTGCCAAATTATCAGTTGTTTGCTGAAGTCAGCAGTTTTGGTGACGCTGCGCTGCCTCGTCACACGTTAGATTTAGTCTGGGAATGGTTACAGGTACGCCGTGCCAAAATCAACTTTGAACGGTTGCAGGATGAACTGGAACTGATTACACCGGAAGTCAGCCACTTCGATATGTTCGGTGTGTACCCAGCTGTCGATGCGATGATTGCATTGGATAGTATGCTCAATGGGATCCGCGAGCAGGACAGCATGGAGTTTATTAACGTCGCGAAAATCTCTCAGGCTTCAGTCGCCCGCCTGATTGAACATGAATCGGCCGATCTGGATATCACCACCGAAGCTGAGTTGAAAAAAGTGGTGCGTGACCATGAACTGATGGCCTACGAAATGGATTGTCTGGCGGAATTGATTGAGATCTGCGGTGCTATCCAATCTTTTGACCGCGAACAAATCCAGCAACTCAAAGCCTGGGTGAAAGAGCAGGGCGTGACAAATCTCGGGATGGAGCTGAGCTAAGTCTTCGCGCATCGATTCGTCTGTAGCGGCAGCTGCGGCTCATACTGCCGGCTGATATTGAAACAGCCGGTACGCCAGCTGACCGGCGATTTTGTCTTTCATTAAGTGCCAATTTTGCGGCAAGCTGCTGATATCCAGTTCTTTTTCCGTTTCCAGATAAATCAGCGCACCAGGTTTCAGCCAGCCTTGTTGCAACAAGGCGGCACAGGGTAATGCCAGCCCCTGGCGAAACGGCGGGTCGATAAACACCAAATCAAATCGCCGCATGGCCGGCGCGGCGAGGAACTGCATCGCATCGGTCTGGCGGACTTCAGCGTTGCTGCATTGTAGACGTGCCAGATTTTGTTTCAGTTGCGCTGCGGCTTTACTGTCGCGTTCTATTAACAACGCACTGTGAGCGTGGCGTGATAGCGCTTCAAATCCGAGGCTGCCGCTGCCGCTGAAACAATCCAGAACCTCCCGGCCCTGAGTTTCCTGCATCAGCCAGTTAAACAACGTTTCTTTGACCCGATCTGTGGTGGGCCTTAACCCCTGCACATCCAGCACCGGCAGTTTGCGGCCGCGCCACTGGCCACTAATGATGCGGACTTCACCCGGTTGTGCGGTCGGCATCGTGGTGGCTTTTGAACGGGATTGTGGCGCAGCGGAACGGCTTTTCATCAGGGTTTATGCACTTTGAATAAAGGTGATACTATAAGCGCCGATTTTACCGCAGTTTCGACAATCTGACAGCGAACCTTATGACTAAACCGAATAAACTATTTTCCTGGCTGGGTTTTGGCAAAAAAGAGACCACGCCGGTCACGGCTGAGCCTATAGCGGACGCCACACCCGGCGACATCCCGGCAACTCCGGCTTCTGACCCGATTCAGCCTGAACCGTCCGCCGCTGAACCCACGGTGGCTGCGCCAGAACCGGTGATTGTGGCAGAACATCCGGCGACATCCGCTGCTCCGGCTGAAGCGGTCGCTGAATCTGCGACAGCCATTGCGATGAACGCGATACCACAGTCGACTGCAGAGCCAGAGCCAGTGATTGCCGCAGCGACCGTTGCACCAGCCAGCACTGACAACCCGAAAAAACCTGGCTTTTTTGCCCGGCTGAAACAAGGGCTGGCGAAAACCAGCCAGAATCTGGGCGCCGGCCTTGCCAGTTTGTTCCTCGGCAAAAAAATCGATGACGATTTATATGAAGAACTGGAAACCCAGTTATTACTGGCTGACGTCGGTGTCGAAACCACACAAAAACTGATTAAGCAGCTGGTCGCAGATGCAGATCGTCGCCAGCTGAAAGACGCTGAAGCCCTGTATGTCAAACTGCAGGACGAAATGGCGTTGTTGCTGGATAAAGTCGAACAGCCGCTGCGAATCGATAGCAGCACTGGCCCTTATGTCATTCTGATGGTCGGTGTGAACGGTGTGGGCAAAACCACCACCATCGGCAAACTGGCGCAGCAGTTCAAGCAACAGGGTAAATCGGTGATGCTGGCCGCCGGCGATACTTTCCGGGCCGCAGCGGTCGAACAGCTGCAGGTGTGGGGGGAACGCAATGAGATCCCGGTGATTGCCCAGCACAGTGGTGCAGATAGTGCTTCAGTGATTTTTGATGCCTATCAGGCCGCTAAAGCGCGCAAAATTGATGTGTTAATTGCCGATACGGCCGGGCGTTTGCAAAACAAAGCTCACCTGATGGAAGAGCTGAAGAAGATCGTCCGGGTGATGAAAAAAATCGATGACGCGGCGCCGCATGAAGTGATGTTGACGCTGGATGCCGGCACCGGTCAGAATGCGCTCAGTCAAGCCAAATTATTCCACGAAGCGGTTCAGCTGACCGGGATCACGCTGACCAAGCTGGATGGCACGGCTAAGGGCGGCGTTATTTTCGCCATTGCCGACCAATTCAGTCTGCCGATCCGCTATATCGGCGTCGGCGAAGGCATTGATGATTTACGCGTATTCCACAGCAAGGACTTTATCCGCGCGCTGTTTAACAGGGAATTCTGAGCATGCTTCGATTTGAGCAGGTGAGCAAAAGCTATCCGGGCGGTTTTGTTGCTTTGGATCGGGTCAGTTTTGAACTGCAAAAAGGCGAAATGGCCTTTTTGACCGGTCACTCAGGTGCCGGTAAAAGTACCATGCTCAAGCTTATCAGCCTGATCGAACGTCCATCTGCCGGACGGGTTGTCATCAACGGCACCGACCTGTCGGCGATCAAATCCAGTCAAATCCCTTATGTGCGGCGCGATATCGGCATGATTTTTCAGGATCACCGGCTGCTGATGAACCATACCGTGTTTGATAATGTGGCCTTGCCTTTGGTGATCGAAGGTTTTACCGGTCGGGATATGGCGCGTCGTGTCCATGCCGCGCTTGATCAGGTCGGTTTGTTGGATAAGGCCCGTTGTTTGCCGGCGACATTGTCCGGTGGCGAGGCACAACGGGTTGGTATCGCCCGTGCTGTGGTGAATAAGCCGCCTTTACTGTTGGCCGATGAACCTACCGGCAACCTGGACCCGGATCTGTCAAAAGATATCATGCGGGTGTTTGAAGCTTTTAATCAGGCAGGGGTGTCGGTGCTGGTTGCCAGTCACGATCTGAGCCTGATCGCCCGCATGCGTTATCGCACCATGACGCTGAAAAATGGCAAGATGATCAATGATGGCCTGTTGCACAGTGAGGATGCCGAATGAGTATTCTGTTTAATGGCCGCGCCAGTGGCGCCAGCGATAGTGCTCCGGGATTACTACAGAAATTCTTGATGGGGATAGTCGGGCATTTTCGTCAGGCCGTTTCCAGCCTCGGTGAGCTGTGGCGCAGTCCGGTCTGGACACTGGTCACCATCGCAGTCCTTGGTATCAGCATGACGCTGCCGGCGACTTTGCACGTGCTGGTGAAAAATCTGCAGCAGGTCAGTAGTAGTTACGATCAGTCGTTTGAAATCAGTTTGTTTTTGAAAAATGATATCTCGGAGACAGAGATCGCCACACTGGTGACATTACTGCAAGCTGACGCGGAAGTTGCCAAAGTGCGGTTGATTGATAAAGCCGCAGCGATGGCTGAGTTTAAACAAGAGTCCGGTTTTGGCGAAGCGATCAGCTTCCTTGATCAAAACCCACTGCCTGACGTGTTATTAGTCACGCCCAGTCAGAGTCAGCCTGCCGCTGCCGAAGCGCTGCTGAATAAGCTAGAAAAAGAACGCTATGTCGAACTGGCCAAATTAGATATCAGTTGGCTGGAACGACTCGCAGCTATTATGTCACTGGTGCAACAAGTGGTTTATACCATTGCCGCCTTGTTGCTCTGTGGTGCTTTGCTGGTGATTGGCAATACCATCCGTTTGCTGATCATGGATAAAAAATCAGAGATTGAAGTGATGAAACTGGTCGGTGCGACCGACGCTTTCATCCAACGGCCGTTTTTATATACCGGCATTTGGTTGGGAGTTTTTGGCGGTTTCCTGGCATTTTTGGTGATTGAACTGATGCTGTTTTGGTTGCGCGGAGCTATCGCTAATGTCACTCAGCTGTATCAAAGCGGCTTTACACTCAATGTATTGACGCTGCAAGAGTTTGGCCTGCTGATGGCAATAGCTGTAGGGCTGGGCCTGGTAGGGTCCTATCTTGCAGTGCGTAGCCACATCCGCGCGATAGAACCTTGCTAACAACTGCCGTTGCTTCACTCAACGGCAGCTTCCTGCATCAGGCCATGAGCCCAGCTCACCGCATCTAAATAATTCATATTCAAATCACGGGACTGGCCAAACAGTTGTGTGGTCAGTTGTTGTTGTAATTCCCACTCACCATTCTCAAAAGCTTTGGTGAGTTGCAGATATAAGCCTAACCTGCCCTGATACGCTAACAGTGCCGCTTTTATCTCAGGCAGGATCGGCAGATCATCCAGTAACTGCTGCAATGGCTGTTCCAATAAAGCATCCACCAGCGAAAACAAACCGGTTAAAAACGCTGCCGGAGGGTTGTCTGAGTCTCCCATTATTGCAGCTAACTGGTCGCAGAAGCGCGCTCTTACAATTGACATGTGCAGCAATTCGGTAGGGCCATCTTCGTTCAGATTAGCCAGCGCCAGCAGGGCGATGAATTTTTTCAGTTCACCTTCCCCCATGTAAATCATGGCATGTTTGAGCGAGCCAATCGGTTTGGCGCGGGCGAAGCTGGCACTGTTGACGAAGCGCAGTAGCTTATAAGAAAGCCCAAGGTCGCGTTCGACTATCGCGGTCAGTTTTTCAAAATCCAGCCGGATGGCGCTGGATTCTGCAATCAACAACAACAGATTGAGTTTGCTGCTGGCGATTTTTTTGTGTTTGAGCATCTCGGGCCGGGCAAAGAAATAGCCCTGAAACAACGTAAAGCCGAGTTGCTGTAGTTTTTCAAATTCACTCTGTGTCTCGACCTTTTCGGCCAGCAGGGTCACCGGATGATGTTTTACCCGTGATACATATTTGCTGATTTGCAGGATATTAAACTGGCGTACGTCGACTTTAATAAAGCTGACATAGGGCAGGAAGATATCCCATTTCGGGTCGAAGTCGTGGTCATCCAGCGCCAGCTTATAGCCCATCCGGTGCAGTTCCCGGCAAGCGGTCAGGAGTTCCATACTGATCGGCACAGTCTCCAGGACTTCAATCACCATGCTGTGGGGACTAATTGATGTTGGAAAATGGTGGATCAGGGTATCAGCGGAAAAGTTAATAAATGCTTGATGCCCGCCGGTGATTTTCTCGACGCCCATCAGCAGATGGTGTTCAGTAATGAGTTTTGACGTTGCTTCATCGGCATTGATGTTGGGGAAACTGTTTTGCACACCGTCCCGGAACAGCAGTTCATATCCAAACAGATTTTTGTGCTGATCAAAGATCGGCTGACGAGCCAGATAACAATACATCGACAACTCCTGAACCATGAGCCTGCAAGGCTCGTAAACGCACTGGTATGCAGGTCTGGCTGTGCCAACGTCCGATGTCTAAATAGTGGACCAGACTTCTGATGAGATACTTTGAGCATATCGGAAAATCCGCCGTTGTCTTATGCAGATATATTCTCAAATTCACATTTTAATACAATTAGGTTCTTAAAAACGCTGGAACTGAGATTAGCACTCTCTGTCAAAGAGTGCTAACATGAGTCCACTTTCACATCTCCACAGGAGTTTGTTCATGACCAAAGCGAATCAATTGATGACATTGTCAGTCGCAGGTAGCGGTAGCCTCGAAGCTTATACCCACGCTGTCAGCACTATTCCGATGCTGTCGGCTGAAGAGGAACGCGCTCTGGCTGAACGTCTGCAGCAACACGGTGACCTGGAAGCGGCCCGTCAGCTGATTATGTCCCACTTACGGTTTGTCGTGCATATCGCACGCAGCTATTCAGGCTACGGTTTACCGATTGGCGACCTGGTGCAGGAAGGCAACATCGGTCTGATGAAAGCAGTCAAACGGTTCGACCCTTCAGTCGGTGTCCGGTTAGTCTCTTTTGCGGTGCATTGGATTAAAGCTGAAATCCACGAATTCGTGTTAAAGAACTGGCGCATTGTTAAAGTTGCAACCACCAAGGCACAGCGTAAGTTGTTCTTTAATCTGCGTAAGTCGAAGAAAAATCTCGGCTGGTTTAGCCAGGATGAAGTGAAGAACGTGGCTGAATCCTTAGGAGTTCCAGAATACGAAGTGCGGGAAATGGAAGCGCGGATGAGCAACCATGACCTGGCATTTGATGCGCAGGATGACGACGATGACAACAACTTCAGTGCGCCTGTGTATTTCCTGGACGACAAAAACTCGGATTTAGCGAACAATTTTGAAGAAGATCAAAGCGAAGGCGCAGCATTAGAACGCTTACAGGCGGCAGTGCGTACGTTGGATGACCGCAGTCAGGATATCATCCGGGCCCGTTGGTTAGACAATGAAAAGCTGACACTGCAAGAATTGGCTGATCGCTATCAGGTTTCTGCTGAGCGCGTGCGTCAGTTGGAAAAAAATGCCATGAAAAAACTACATGCGGCCATGGTTGCCTGAGTTTTTCGCCAGAAAAAAAATGCCAGAGCATGCTCTGGCATTTCAGATTAATGACAAACCCCAGTTTTTCTGGGGTTTGTGTTTTTAAGGAACGGTTAGTCCCTTAAACGTGATCATGACTTTCAGCTGTACTCATGAATTTGGAATTGGTGAATTTGAG
>Ga0075154_10000159_pt1 | contig 58690 bp, 51 predicted proteins | sample JI71714BDNA_FD_70965 | JGI IMG/M metagenome (GOLD analysis project Ga0075154, IMG submission 70965) | Wastewater effluent complex algal communities from Wisconsin, to seasonally profile nutrient transformation and Carbon sequestration -... | ecosystem: Engineered > WWTP > Effluent > Algae... | reverse complement strand
GTCCACAAGGCCAAGTCGTTGAGGATCATCGCCTGAAGTGCCTCATACTTTGGTATGGATCTTCGCTTCAAGGCCCCTGATCCATACGGAAGGATGATGGTAAGTTGCTGCGGATGACGTTGGTTCGCGGCACAAAACACAAGCACATGAAACGGATCGTCCTCACCTACGGCATCATCGGTGGCATCATCGTCTCGGCCATGATGTGGTTCACACTCGGCGACGGGAACCATGATTGGGAGAATGGCGAGATGATCGGTTACACCACCATGGTCATCGCCCTCAGTACCATCTTCTTCGGCGTGAAAGCCTACCGCGACAAACACCTCGGCGGTTCGATCAGCTTCGGCAAGGCTTTCCTCACCGGCCTGTACATCACCCTCATCGCCTCCACGATGTACGTGGCCTCGTGGTTAGTTATCAGCGCGAACACCGAACAGGATTTCATGGAGAGCTACATCACGCATACCGAGGCCAAGATGAAGGCGAGCGGGACACCCGAAGCGGAGATCGCAGCCGAAGTGGAGCAGATGCGCGCCATGGGGGAGCTGTACAAGAATCCGGTGGTGAAGGTCGGCTTCACCTACATGGAGATCCTGCCCGTGGGTCTGCTGATCAGCCTGGTCTGTGCGGCGTTATTGAAGCGGAGGGTTTAGGTGCGGACCTTGTTCAGCTGAGCCGTCGAACTTCCATTAGCACTTCAAGTCACGAGCGGTTCGTGCACAAACGAGCACAGGCAAGACATGTCCATTCGCAACAGGTCTTGAAGATGGGCCAAGCTAGGTTCCGGATCGGTGACTAGGACTCAGTCGTTCACCTTCTCGAACACCATGCGGTGGTGCTCGAAGATCTGACGCTCGAACACCTGCAGGTTGGGTGCGATCTGGTAACGCCGCACCCACTTGCGGAAGTCGCTGCTGAAGAGCTTGGGCAGGAGCGATGCATAGAGCAGGTATTTCTCGAGGTCGAACTTGTTGAACGCAGCGGTCCAGCGGTGGATGGTCTCGATGTAATCCAAACGCCCACTGTCTTCGTGGATCAACTTGAAGTGGCCTTTCGCCGGTTCGATCATGCCTTCCTTTCCGTAGGGTAGCCATGATCCCGGGAACACGTCGCACACTAGGTCCATCAACTCTTCACCGCTGTAACTCTTGCGGTTCTTCCAAACGTTGGTCTGGCCGAATTTGATGTCCTCGAACTTCACCATGTTCGGGCCGAACACCATGGTCTGGCAGTAGAATCGCCCGCCGATCGGTAGCAGGTCGCTCACTTGCTTGAAGTAGGTCCGGTAGATCTCCTCCTGTTTGCCAGCTCGGAATTCTTCCACGGAACAGAGGTGCTCGGGGCTACCCATGGCACAGACCGCATCGAACTTGCCGAAGGTCTCCGGGGTGATCTTCTTGGAGTCCATGTGGTGTACGTTGAGCCCGTTCTTGCGGCAGGCGTCGGCCTGGCCTTTGGCGAGCACGACCCCGGTGGTGCTTACACCGTGCCGGTTGAGGTAGTCGATGAACGCGCCCCATCCGCAACCGATGTCGAGCACCTTATGGCCCGGCTTGATGTGGCAATGGTCCATGATGAACTTGTGCTTGCGTTCCTGGGCTTGTTCCAGGGTCAAGGAGAAGTCACCATCGAAGCGAGCGCCGCTGTATCCGCCCTTCTCGCCGAGGCTCAGGCGGAAGATGCGGTCCATGGTGGTGTAGTGTGCATCGAGTTCTTGTTGATCCGCCATGATGGTTCGTTGTTTTCCGGGAGTTCGTTATCCCGAGCACTGCAAGGTAGGCGTTCATGTACCGGCACGATCCGCTGATACGGCTAACTTGACCGCATGAGCTGGCGACATCAAGCGCGAAGTTGGATCACGGGTATCTTGCTCTTGGAAGCATCGGGGGCTTCTGCACAAGGCACGGAAAAGGCCATCGAGGCCGCGGTCCTGTTCGGTGCCGCTGTCGTCGCTGCTACTGTCGCAGGGCTCGTGATCTCGGTCCTCTATCTGTTCAAGCGACGACCTTGGCAGCGCGCGGTGGTCGTGGTCTTCGGCACCGCATTGCTCGGTACCGCTGTGTTCATCGCATCTCACGAGCACAGCAATAGCGATATGGACTTCGTGCAAGGGTTGGTCAGCGTAACAGGTGCGCTCTTCTTACTGGTCGGCGTTTTCCTGCCTTCGCGTGAACGGAGATCAAGCTGATCCGGTCCTTTCCGACCACCGTGATGATCCGGCCTGCACAACGTGAGCGATCACATCCGGAAGGTGTACTTTCACATGGCCTGATCCATTCGATCATGAAGTTCATACCCACCATTGCCACCCTACTTCTCCTGCCTTTCTGCGCCCAAGCACAAGGACCGGTATGTACGTGGGCGAGAAGTGCTACGTTCGATCAGAGCGGCACCACCTTCCCCCAATCCCCGGATCACTTGGTGGCTGCAACGCTTGGAGGTGGGGCGATTCTATTCGGTGTGTCACGTTGGGTGGAGAATTACAGCGGAGATAGCCACGGCGATCTCCAGGTGCTCCACTATGATGGTGAGGGCGAGGTCCTCTGGATGTCCAACTGGTCCGGGTCGGCTCTGGCTACCGGCTTACGGAACACCCCATCAGGAGGTGTGGTCGCCATGGGTGAATACCTGGATTCGCTGCGGTTTGACCAGGGTCATATACTCTCGACCACGGACAATTTCCCGCACGCCTTCGTAGCTCTACTGGATGCCAGTGGAGCGGTGGAGTGGGCCGTCGATCTCAACCTGACGTTCAGCGCTGCACGAGGGCCGCGCTCGCCGGTATTCAATGTGGCAGGCGAGCTGTTTTTCGGTCTGTTGAGCAACGGTAGTCGCGTCGTGCGGATGGATCAGTCGGGACAAGTCCTGGGTAGCATCGCTCAGAGTCCACCTGCGATCTACGGTGTGGAGGTGGATCCGTTCGGCAACGTCTACGTCACAGGAAGCTGCGCTGCGCCGGCAGGAGCATCGTTCAATGGGGTGAACTTCGTTCCGACCGTAAGTGGCAACGGCTACAACCGGTATCTCGTCCGCTATCGATCGGATGGATCCCCGGCTTGGGTGAAGTTCAGCGGTGATGTGACCTGTTCCACCTCCGAAGTTCGATACGACGGCGCAGGTGGTCTCTACTGGGCTGGGTTGCTCTTCGCAGAGGCGGATTTCGACACCTATCAGCTCGATGGACCCTCGAACGGATCCACACCCGACTTCCATCTGTGCAGGTTGGATACATCCGGCAATTACCTCTGGGTCCGGGAGGGCCCGGGTGGTCAAGGCAACGGTGTTGGTCCTGGACTCCAGCAGTACCTCGCTGTTGATGTTGCAGGTCGCGCGATCATGGCCGGACAAGGGAAAGGCGTTCTGGTTTGGGAGGGTGGCCTCACCATCACCGTGAACGGAGCGAGTGATGCACTGCTCACCTGCTTCGATAGCGATGGTGAGGTGTTGTGGTGCAAACGCGGCGAGAGTATTGATCAATTCGATAGGGCCCACGCGGTAGACATCGGATCGGATGGGGCCATCTACGTCACCGGTCTTTCAAGACAGTCCATCACTTTCGATGATCAAGTGGTGCCCAGCAATGGGAACACCAACACGCCATTCATTGCTCGCTTCGCGGATCTGAGCACAGCGACAGCAGAAGTTCTCGGCGTGGATGATCTCGTCTATCCAAGCCCAGTGCTTGACGAATTGCACATCCGTACCGAGCGCATCTTATCCAGTGCGGAATGTGTCGATGCGCTAGGCCGGGTGGTGGCGATCAGGAGAACCGGGGCCACACTCGATGTATCCTACTTGGTGCCCGGCAGCTATTGCTTGGTGCTGCACGATGTGACCGGGACTACGTCCGTTCATCGCTTCGTCAAGGAATGATCTTGTCGACCTTCGCTGAATGATCGACTACAACGACCGCCGTTTCATTCCTGTGAGTAACAGCGAGAATGGTGAGGTATCATCGGAAGTGGTTTTCCACTACAAGCAGGAAGGGCATATCGTCAACTGCAGCTATTCAGGAGGTCGTATCCGGAGTGGACAACTGATCGCGTTGGTTGGCGATGATGGATGCCTGGACATGCGCTATCACCAGGTGAACGACCGCGGTGAATTGATGACGGGCGTGTGCCGATCCACACCGGAAGTGCTTCCCGACGGGCGCATCCGTTTGCATGAAGAATGGCGCTGGACCAGTGGAGATGGGTCGGCAGGAAGTTCGATCTTGGAGGAAATGCGGTGAACACGGGTACTACTATGTCGCCATGGCACAAGTACGCGATCCTTGCGGAACCTCGCGAACAACAAGTGCTCCTGATGCTCTTGGTGGATTCACCGGGCCCGCACGATGTACTGGTAGGGCAGCAGTGCTACCTCCACCGCGAACGCTGTGTACCCTGACTGTTTCAGCTCGGCGATCACTTCGTCGATGGACACCTTGTGCCCCACCGGCGGACCAACAGGTACATCGGCCTTGAAGAAGTCGATCACCACCAGTTCGCCATCGGCTGTCGTACCGTTCTTCACCTTGGCGAAGTAGGCCGTGCGATCCTCGATGTGGTGGTAGGTGTTCACGATCAGCACCATGTCCACCTCGCCCTTATCCAGCCCGGGCGCGTCGTAGGGGATCTTCCGCGTTTCGATGTTCTTCAGGCCTTCCTGGGCGATGCGCTCGTTGATGTGCGCGAGGAACTCCTCGTTCACGTCCGCTGCGATCACCTGCGCTCCTTGTGCCGCGAGCTTCACGGAGAAGTAACCGGAGCCAGCGCCGATGTCCATGATGCGCTTGCCTTTCAGCTCGCCGAGGTAGGCCAGCACCTTCTGTGGCTGTTGGTAGGCGTCGCGCTCCGGCGACTCGAAGCGTGTGATGAGCTCGGCGGTCGAGCTGCGCTGCATGTGCTGGTTCGATGCGTTCTCGCCGTTCTTGGCGTGCTGGTGGCCATGTTCATGGTGTTGGGCCGAAGAAACCGGGGATGTCATGGCCAGGATCAAAAGGATGACCAAAGCCCTTGCGGTGGTGCAAGGCGCAAAGCCATGCAGATCCCGTCGATCACAGGTGCGCATGGCTCGAAGATAGTTTCCGGGAGATGTGAGCAAGGTGGATCACAGCCGAGCTGTGCGATGGTTCGCTCGTCCGTGTTAGTGCTTGGGTGAACTCTTCGCACCGGTGGGTGTTCTACTGTGACATCCCATGAAACGCAAAGCCATGTACGTACTGATCGGACTGATCGTCGCTTTCGTGGGAGTCCAGGCCTACACCACCATGAGCACCAAGGGAACGCCACAGCAACCGTACACCGTGTTGCAAGTGATGGGTGATCTGGAGGTCCGTCGGTATCCGGAAGCACTTACCGCTTCGGTGTTGAGGCCCGGGAATACGTACAAGGAGGTGTCCAATTCGGGCTTCAGGAGTCTGGCGGGCTACATCTTCGGCGGGAATGCGCAGAACAAGAGCATCGCCATGACAGCTCCCGTGGTGATGGAAATGGGCGCCGATAGTTCGCGCATGCGTTTCGTGATGCCAGAAGGTATGACAATGGACAGCCTGCCAGCGCCCAACGACCCCGGCGTGCAGCTGGAACGCGTTCCAGAGCAAGTGGTGGCTGCTTTGCGGTTCGGTGGCTGGTCCAGCGATGAACGGATGGCCTCTTATGTGGATCAGCTGATGCAGCAGGTGCAACAGGCCGGACTTGAGGCGATCGGTCCGGTGCGGTTCCTGGGGTATGATCCGCCATGGCAGCTTGTCGCTCGCAGGAATGAGGTGATCGTGCCGGTGCGCTGGCCACGGTGATGGGCTTGCCGGTCGCAGTATGAAGTATTTTGCACCGGTGATTCGTTCGCTCATACTCTTCATCGCCCATGTGCTGGTTTATGCCGTCATGGCACAACCCTACGTGCCGGGCCAGGTCTACTTCAGTGCCGGTGGCTACGTTGAATACCGCTGCGGCGATCTACCCCTGGTGATCTCCGTGCCGCATGGCGGCGCGTTGGTGCCCAACGACATCCCCGATCGTACGTGCAATGATCCCGTGTTCGCGGTGGATGCCAACACCGTGGAATTGGGCTACGCCATCGACTCGGTCTATGCGGCGCACGAAGGGTGTCGTCCGCATGTGGTGATCTGTCATCTCGCCCGGCGGAAGCTCGACGCCAACCGGGATCTGGAGGATGGTGCTTGCGGTGATCCACAGGCTGTGCAGGCTTGGTCCGACTTCCATGCATACATCGAAAGTGCGAAGGAGCAGGTGTCGGCCAGCGCCGGCAAGGGTTTCTACCTGGACCTCCACGGTCATGGACATACGGTGCAACGGCTCGAACTGGGTTACTTGTTGTACGAGGACGAACTGGCCTTGGATGATGTCACCTTGAATACATCCACCTACATCGACTATAGCAGCATTCGGGCATTGGCCATCGCCAACGAACTCGGCCTTTCGCACGCATCGCTGCTGCGCGGTCCGCAAGCGCTGGGCACGCGGTTGGCTGATCGCGGTTATCCAGCGGTGCCCAGCCAGCAGGATCCCTTTCCCTTGGCTGGTCAACCTTACTTCACCGGTGGCTACAACACCGTGCGCCACAGCAGCTACCAAGGCGGAAGCATCGATGGGGTGCAGGTGGAGTGCAACTTCGCAGGCGTCCGCGACAACGCGCTGAACCGCGCACGCTTCGCGGATTCGTTGCGCGTGGCGATGAACGTTTTCCTGGGAGATCACTATTTCGGTCAACGGCCGTCCTGTGCTGTAAGCGTCGAAGAAATGGTGGAACGTCCTTTCTATTCGCTGTGGCCGAACCCGTCGGATTCGTTCGTGTCCGTGAGGGTCCAGGGGAGTGGTGAGGTCCTGGCCGTCGAGGTCTTGGATGGATGCGGTCGTGTCGTAGCCCAGGGGGATACGCGCTCGGCCATCGACATCCGTTCATTGGCGCCGGGGCCGTATGCGGTGCACGTGGCCGGCATGGGTGTGCGGCTGCTCACCAAGGAGTGATGCAGGGCGGAGGTTGTATGGAACGGAACTTTCAGCACACGCCAAGCTGGCAAAGTAGGGCCGGCGGGCTTTGTGTAGGACGACGAAAGTCAGCCTTCCGCGGAAGTTCTTCTTCCTTTGTCGAACAATTGATGATATCGTTACATCTATCATAGGATATTGATACTATCGATGGATCCATCGACCTGATGTATGCGGCGAGCGCTAGGTTTGTACTTCATTCCATCACGCGAAACATGGCACACGAACGATCCGGCCAACCACACGATGGTGCGGCCCTCGAAGACCTCAACAACAGCAGCGCCGGCAAGTGCCCGGTGATCCACGGTGCGATGCGCAACCCCGTGGCTGGCCGCGGCACACGCAACCGAGATTGGTGGCCGAACGCACTGAACCTCGGTATCCTTCACCAACATGCTCCGGCCTCCAACCCGTTGGGCGAGGAGTTCAACTACACGGAAGCCTTCAAGAAGGTCGACTATAAAGCGCTGAAGGCTGATCTCACCAAGCTGATGACCGACTCGCAGGAGTGGTGGCCAGCCGATTGGGGACACTACGGTGGCCTCATGATCCGCATGACCTGGCACGCGGCGGGCACCTACCGGACCGCCGATGGACGAGGCGGGGCGGGCACAGGTAACCAGCGTTTCGCACCCATCAACAGCTGGCCCGATAACGGCAACTTGGACAAGGCACGGCGCCTCTTGTGGCCGATCAAACAGAAGTACGGCAACAGTGTGAGTTGGGCCGACCTCTTCGTGCTGGCGGGCAACGTGGCCATGGAGAGCATGGGCTTCAAGACCCTCGGATTCGGTGGCGGCCGTGCCGACATCTGGGCGCCGGAAGAGGACATCTACTGGGGCTCTGAAGTGGAGTGGTTGGCGACCAGCGACAAGTTGAACAGCCGCTACTCCGGCGCACGCGATCTGGAGAACCCGCTCGCGGCCGTGCAGATGGGATTGATCTACGTGAACCCCGAAGGACCGGACGGCAATCCCGACCCTGTGGCCAGCGGTCGCGATGTGCGCGAGACCTTCAAGCGCATGGCCATGAACGATGAGGAGACCGTGGCGCTCACCGCCGGTGGCCACACCTTCGGCAAGATGCACGGCGCAGGTGATCCCAAGCTGGTCGGTCCCGAACCTGAGGGCGCACCCATCGAGGCCCAGGGCTTCGGTTGGATCAACAAGCTCGGCACAGGCAAGGGCGTGCACACCACCACCAGCGGTCTGGAAGGCGCATGGAAGCCGAATCCCACCCAATGGGACAACGGTTATTTCGACATGCTCTTCGGCTACGAATGGGAGCTGGTGAAGAGCCCGGCTGGCGCGCATCAGTGGCGTGCGAAGGACTGCAAGCCCGAGCACATGATCCCCGATGCGCACGATCCGAACGTGAAGCATCCTCCGATGATGACCACGGCGGATCTTTCGCTGCGCTTCGATCCGATCTACGAGCCCATCAGCCGTCGATTCCACAAGGATCCGCAGGCCTTCGCCGATGCCTTCGCCCGCGCGTGGTTCAAACTCACGCACCGCGACATGGGCCCCAAGAGCCTTTACCTCGGACCTGAAGTGCCCGCGGAAGACCTCATCTGGCAGGATCCGATCCCTGCTGGCCAAGTGCTCGATACCAACGATGTGGCCGCACTGAAGAGCAAGATCCTCGCATCCGATCTCACCGTGAGCGAACTCGTCAGCACGGCTTGGGCATCCGCTTCCACCTTCCGTGGCAGCGACAAGCGCGGTGGTGCCAATGGTGCACGCATCCGCCTAGCTCCGCAGAAATTCTGGGCGGTGAACGATCCCGCACAACTCGGCAAGGTGCTCGGCGTGTTGGAGACGATCCAAAAGGAATTCAATGCCGGTGGCAAGAAGGTGTCCATCGCCGACCTGATCGTGTTGGGTGGAAGCGCTGCTGTAGAGAAGGCCGCCAAGGATGCGGGCCACAGCATCACCGTGCCGTTCACGAGCGGCCGTGGCGACGCCAGCCAGGAGCAGACCGACGTGGAGAGCTTCTCCGTGATGGAGCCCGAAGCGGATGGGTTCCGCAACTACCAGAAGAAGAGCTACCGCGTGCCACCCGAGGAGATGCTCGTGGATCGCGCGCAATTGCTCACCCTGAGCGCACCGGAGATGACGGTGTTGATCGGCGGCCTGCGCGTGTTGGGGGCCAACACGGGTGGCAGCAAACACGGCGTATTCACCGATCGTGTGGGTCAGCTGAGCAACGACTTCTTCGTGAACCTGCTGGACATGGGCCACGCTTGGGCCCCGAAGAGCGGCGAGGAGGGCATCTACGGAAGCCACGACCGGAAGACGGGCGAACGCAAGTGGACCGGTACCCGCGTAGACCTCATCTTCGGCAGCAACTCACAACTCCGCGCCATCAGCGAAGTGTACGCGCAAGCGGACGCCAAGGAGAAGTTCGTGAAGGACTTCGTAAAGGCATGGGTGAAGGTGATGGAACTGGACCGCTTCGATGTGAAGAAGTGATCGTGATGACCTCTTGGAAGTGCGGCTCGGCAGCGGGCCGCACTTCTTTTTTCGCGACCACTACCTCGATGGTCGATCCCACCGCACCGCGCCAAGCGCACTCACTCTTTCACGAAGCGCATCGTATGTGATCCGTGCACTGAGAAGGCCTGCAACAAATACGATCCGGCCGTGAGCTGGGCGATGGAGATCGATCCACCTTGGGGCGCAGCGGTGAACACACGTCCCGTGAAGTCCGTGATCCGCACATCGAGCAACGGACCAATGCCTTCCACGTGGAGGACATCCGATGCAGGGTTGGGCCAAGCCAATACCGGATCATCTGGAGCTCCTGTGCCGATCGAAGTGGTCGCGGCACACAAGGCATCCGCGATGGAGTCGAAATGCTGCACCACGAACGCGTAGGCATTGTTCAAGGAGTAGTAACAACCTGGTGTGCCGCCGTTGTGGCAACCGCTCCAGAAGAAGGTGTCGGTGTCGTCCCAAAGGGTATCGGGCACTTGCCACATGCTGGGTGCAAAGGCATCACCCACCATGCCATAGACGAACGCCGTGGATCCGCAGGGGATGATGCCGTAGTAGTGGGCGATGAGGCTTTGGAACCACCGCTCCCAGGTCTCGCCATGGTCGAAGGACCGCAGCACCTCCGAGGTGTAGTAGCCATTGAAGAGGTATGATGTATCGCCGATGATGGCCATCTGGTTGATGCTCGCATCCTCGGTGGCATCGAAGAAACGCTCGTCCACCGCCCAGCTGGCTCCGCCATCGATGCTATGGTACAACATGGTGTTGCCACCGATGTAGCGGCTACCCACCACCACGTGGAACTCGGTGGATGACCAAGCATCCACATCGCGGATGAACTGGTCGGGATCGTTGGCGTTCGTGAAGTCGCGCAACAGCGTAGTTGTTCCGCCTACGCTCCGATAGAGCTGCTTGCGCGAGGCGATCAACGTGGTATCCCCGCCGAGCGGATATGCCGCGCTGTCGCTCACCGCCCATTGCCGCTGGGCATGGAGCGTGGTGCTCTGCGAAAGCAGCGCGATGAACAGGGTCAGGACGAGGGTCTTCATGCCACTTGAATGACGCAGGATGGAACCTCCGGGTTGGGTGTGCACTTGGCGCGTGCGGACACACGTTCGGCCAAGCCGCTAACGCACAAGCGTCACGAACCCTTTCTTGGCGATCTCCTTGGTGGGTTCACAAGGGTCGCGCATCCGCATGGTGTACACGTACACGCCGATCGGGAGCTGCGAACCGTCCCACTTCAACTGGGTGTCCGTTGAACGCCAATGGGCACTGCCCCAGCGGTCGAAGACCTCCAGTTCGAAACCGGTCTCCGGTATTTCCACTGGCCCTGGCCATTCGTCATTGATGCCATCACCGTCCGGGGTGAACGCGGTGGGAAGGAAGAGGGTGGGTTCCGTGCGCACATCGATGGAGACCGATGAGGTGTCGTCGCACTGGTTGGGTTGGGTGGAGTAAAAGGTGTAGTCGTAGTTGAGGTACTTGCGCATGTCATAGCGCACCAGGCCCGAGCACACATCCAGGATCAGACTATCGCCCACGAAGAAGGCGCACGAGTCGGAGGTGCTATTGAAGTTCAGGTCCACGAATGGCGTGCAGGGCACTTGCTCCACGGTGAAATCCGCAGGAAGCCGCGGGCGTACATAAACACTATCAAGTACCGGCACACTGCCACAACCGAACGCATCGAAACCTTGCAGTGTAATGGGCTGCCAAAGCGGTTCATCGAAGGTGATGGTGGGTTCGGGCAGGTTGCTGAAACCATCATCATCCCAACGCCAGACGAGGGAGTCCGCGTTGGATTGGGTGACTACCGCTACACCGGGCACTCGGATGCAAAGGGAGTCCGGTGCGGCGAACGCCACGACCGGACTTTCCAGTTCGGTCAAGGTGATCTCCCCACTCGCGATGCAGCCGATCACCGTGTCGATGGCCGTGACCTCGATGAGACCTTCCGTGCCGGGTGTTATGTTGATGCTCGAAGTGGTTTCGCCGGTGGACCACAGGTACACATGGGGGGATAAACCCCACTCCAAGTTGGTGGTGAGCACCGGGGGTTCGGAAGGGCAATAGTCCGCTTCGCCGATGATGGTGATGTCCGGATCACCCAGGAAGCCGCTCACGAAGGAAGGGCAGGGTCCACCGCTTACGAGCACCGTGTAGGTTCCCGGCCCCAGGTCCGTCAAGGTCGTACTCGTTTCTCCGGGATCGTCGATCCACTGCCAGGTATACGGTCCGGGGTTCACGGTGAAGGTCACCGAACCGTCGTTCGCACCCGCACAAGAGATATCCGTGGTCACCATCGATCCCAAGGGCGCCACGGAAGGTTCTTCCAACTCGAATTCGAGCAGTTCGGCGCATCCATCGTCGCCGTTCACCAGCACGGAATAGAAGCCGGCGACCAGGTCCGTGGCCGTCGCTGTGGTCACCGTCAAGTCGTGGAACCACGTATAGGTGAGGGCGGCGCCGTTACCGCCGGTCACGCTCAACGAGCCATCGTCATCACCCGGGCAGGTGGGCAGTTCAGCCAGTAAACTGGTGCCGCATGGTTCATCCTGTGCGTGTGCCTGCAGGAGTAAAAGGGCGGTCAGAAATACAAGGACTGCTCGCATGGGGACGCGAATTTCGGCTTTCTGCTCCAAATCAAGGCTGAAGAGCTGGTTTTCTAGACGGATCGACCAGCCAGGATCGTCGAGATCGGGTGGCAACGGTGATCATTCCAGGGCAGTGATCCGACAAGGCCTTACGAACACCCAACGTCGGTATGTGGTTTTTGGTGCCACCCCTAAGACTTACGAAGACGTCCGCGCGTTGTTCCGCGGAGCACCTTCAACACCTTCCCGGCCCGCGAGCGGATCGCTGGTCCAGGGTCCGTGCGTAAGGCATCTTCCAGCACCATCCGGAGTTCATCTGCCAGACCGGGGTGGGCTTGCACCATCCGCGCCGCCACCGTAATGGCGAAGGCCCGTTGGGCGATGGACCGCTGTGCATCGGCGATCAGCGCGAACATGACGCTCGTGATGCGCCCGTGCAACCCTTTGGGTAGCGTGCAGGTCTGCATGATCCGGATGCTGTTGCGCTGCACGGCCTCGTGTACCGGGGCGTCCAGGGTGCCTAAGAGGCGGCCGAGGTAGGGGACGGCCAGGCCGGGATGCGTGTCACAGACGATGGCCACACTGTGCGAGGCGAGTTGACCGGTACGCCGGTCGTCATCCAACATACACTGTATCAAGATGCGGAAACGACCCGGGTCGCCGCCCACGTAGGTGGCTACGGTATCTGCGTTGGCGCGGCTGTTGCCCTTCAGCAGTTGTGTTCGGATATCCATGCCCAGCGGCACGCGTTGTCAACGCCACTGGCCACGAAGAAACGAAGTGGTCAGCCTTTGCGTTCCTTCTTCGGGAACTTCGGCTTGGGCTCGTAGAAGCCTTCCTTCTTTTGGAAGCCGCGCGATCCGCCGCCGCTGTCCCGGTTGCCTTGGTATCCGCCGCCGCCTTCGCCGCGGTTGGGTCGGTAGCTGCTCTGGTGGCCGCCACGGTCTCCACCACCTTGGTAGCCACCACGGTCACCACCGCGATCGTTGCCGCCGCGGTAACCTCCGCCACCGCCTTTGTATCCACCACCACCTCCGCCACCGCGGTAGCCGCCGCTGGCAGGTCGGGGCTCACTGCCCTTGCTTCCACCGGCAGCCGCGTCCACGCGTACGCTGCGGCCCTTGTAGTTGGCGTTGTTGAAGGCGTTGATCACCTGTTCGAAGTGGTCGGGCTCGATGTCCACGAAGGAGTACACGTCCTTGATCAGCATGCGGCCGATCAGTTCGCCGCTGAGGCCGCTGATCCCACAGATGTAGCCGAGCATTTTGCCTTTGTCGAACCCATCCGCCGTGCCCAGGTTGATGAACATCTGGCGGCCGGTGCTGAAGCGCTCCAGCGAGGATGGGCGTTCGGCGCGGGCGCTGTGATCCTTGCGGCTCATGTCCACGTTCAGGTCGAACGAGGTGCGGTGCGCTTCGATGATGCGGTTGAAGGCCAGGCTCATGAACCGGTCGATGAGTTCTTCCTTCTCGAAGCTCATCAGTTCGGTGCGGGCTTCGGAAAGTAACTCCTCCAGGCCTTCGCTGTCCACCTCCACGCTCTTCAAGCGCTTCATGTAGGCCATCACCTGCTGCTTGCCGATCTCGGCGCCGCCGGGTACGCGTACGTAGGTGAAGTGGGTCTTCAGCGCACGCTCCAGTTGACGGATCTTGTTCACGTCGCGCACACCGATGATGCTGAGCGAGATGCCCGCGCGACCGGCACGGCCCGTGCGACCGCTGCGGTGCGTGTAGTTCTCCGCTTCACCGGGCAGGTCGAAGTGGAACACATGGGTCACGTCCTTCACATCGATCCCGCGTGCGGCCACGTCCGTAGCAATCAGCAAGCGGATGCTGCGGGCGCGGTAACGGCCCATCACATGGTCGCGCTGCGCCTGGGACAGGTCGCCGTGGATGGCGTCGGCGTTGTAACCATCGCGCACCAGTGCGGTGGCCAAGTCCTGGGTCTCGTGCTTGGTGCGGCAGAACACGATGCCGAAGAGGTCGGCGTCGGCGTCGATGAAACGCTTCAAGGCCGCGAAACGGTCCTTGCTGTGGACCACGCAGTATTGGTGCTGGATGGCGGCGGCGGCACTGTTGGCCGGCCCCACGCTCACCTCTTCGAACTCGCGCATGTAGCGCTTGGCGATGCGGCGCACGTCGCTGCTCATCGTGGCGCTGAAGAGCCAAGTCTTCTTGTCCTCGGGGGTCTTCTCCAGGATCTCGGTGAGGTCCTCTTGGAAGCCCATGTTGAGCATCTCGTCGGCTTCGTCGAGCACCACCACGTCGACCGTGCTCAGGTCGAGCACGTCGCGGCCGATCAGGTCGAGCAAACGGCCGGGGGTGGCCACGATGATCTGTGCACCGCGTTGGATATCGCGGATCTGGTCGCGTATGCTGGCGCCACCGTAAACCGCCACGATGCGGGTGCCTTTCAGGTTGGCGCTGAAACGCTCCAGGTCCTTGCTGATCTGCACGCACAGCTCACGCGTAGGCGCCAGGATCAGGCTTTGGATGGTGCGGTCCTGGGGGTCGAGGAACTCCAGCATGGGCAGGCCGAAGGCGGCCGTTTTGCCGGTGCCGGTCTGGGCCAGGGCCACCACGTCCTTTTCGCTCTTCAGCAAAAGGGGAATGGCCTGCTCCTGCACAGGAGTAGGGGTGGTGAAACCGATATCGGCGAGGGACTTGAGGGTTTCGGCGCGTAGGCCGAGCGCTTCGAAAGAAGACATCAGGGAGTGGGAAAAGGGGACTGGCGAAGCGCTTGCCTGGCGCGGAATGGCCGCAAAGGTAGGGGTTCTGGGGCGGGTGGGGCCCCGGGCCTATCTTTGGCCGCTTCCCATGACCGTAGCCGAAGCCAGTTTCAACGGTACCCTGCGCACCATCCTCGTGTTGGTGATAGCTTGGTGGGTCTTGCGCATGATCCTGCGGTACCAAACCACCCGGAACGCGCCGCCTGTCCATCGCACCCACGAGCCCCAGCGCCCCGCTGGCGAGGTGCGCATCGAAAAGCCTTCGGACAACGACCGCACAGCAGGGTCATCGCGCGGCACCATCGTGGATGCCGATTTTGAAGAGATCAAGTAGCCCCTTCTTCCACCCCATGAACGCCCTTCCTTGGAAACGACTGCTGCCCATAGTGGCGGCGGTGGCTCTGTTCTACGGCCTGTGTCTGGCCTACTTCACCCCGGTGCTGGAAGGCAAAGGGCTGGTGCAGCATGACATCAAGCAATGGAAGGGGATGGCCCAAGAGGTGAACGAGCACCGCGATGCCACGGGTGAAGAAGCCTTGTGGACCGGCAGCATGTTCAGCGGCATGCCCTCGTACCAGATCATGGTGAAGTGGACGGCCAACCTGCTCTCGGTGGTGGACGATGCCTTCCATGGTTTCCTGCCCCGGCCCGCCAACTTCCTGTTCCTCTACCTGCTGGGCATGTACGTGCTCTTGCGCATCCTGAAGGTGGATCCCTGGCTCAGTGTTGTGGGTGCCATCGCCTTCGCCTTCAGCAGTTACTTCTTCGTGATCCTTCCCGCAGGCCACACCAGCAAGGCCAATGCCATCGGCTACATGCCCTTGGTATTCGGGGCCATGTACCTGTTGTACCGCGGCGACAAGTGGACCGGCGCTTCACTTCTTGCCCTCTTCCTGGGCTTGGAGGTGATGATGAACCATGTGCAGATCACCTACTACCTGGCGATGTTGCTGGGGCTCTTCGGCCTGGCCGAAGCGGCGCGCGCGTTCCGCGAGAAGGCGTTGCCCGACTTCGCCTTACGGTCCGGTCTCGGTGCAGTGGCGGTGGCGCTGGCCTTGGTCTGCAACATGGGCATGTTGTGGAGCACGGTGGAATACGGCAAGTACAGCACGCGGGGGAAGAGCGAGCTCACGATCTTGCCCGATGGCTCGAAAGATGAGGGCCTGCGCACCGCCGGATTGGACCGCGATTATGTGACGCAGTACAGCTATGGGAAACAGGAGTCGTTCACCTTCCTGGTGCCCGATGCCAAGGGCGGTTCCAGCAGCATGATCGGCAATGGACCGGAAGTGGCGAACGCCGATCCGCGGTTGCGCCAGAACATCGCCCAGATGAACCGTTACTGGGGTGATCAGTACAGCACTGCCGGTCCGCAATACGGTGGGGCCATCATCCTTGTCCTGATGTTGCTGTTGCTCTTGCAGGCCGAAGGGCGCGATCGGTGGTGGATCTTGGGGTCGGTGATCCTCCTGGCCTTGCAGGTGGGCATCGCCAATGCGGCACCGTTCGACGAGCTCGACAACACCGTGGCGGTGATGGGCATCAAAGCCTCGTTGTTGGCCGGCACCTTGCTCATCATCTACCTGCTCGCGGGGCTGGTGCTCGTGCGCGATGGCTTGGTGTATGCGCTCTTCAGTGCGCTATTGCTCACGTTGATGCTCTCTTGGGGGCGTAACCACATGCCGCTCACCGACTTCTTCCTCGAGCACGTGCCCGGCTACGACAAGTTCCGCTCGGTGACCATGATCCTCGTGGTGCTCTCGTTGGCGGTATCGGTACTGGCGGTGCTGTATGTGGATCGCTTGTTGAAGGCGCGGATCGTCACAGGCGCTGCCTGGGATAAGTTGATTGAGAAACGCGCCATGATCGGGGTGGGCGGCGTACTCGTGCTGCTGCTGGCGTTCGGTCTGGCACCGGACAGCCTCTTCAGTTTCGTGAGCGATCAGGAGAAGGCCATGCTCACCCAGCAGGCGGAGAGCTCGCCGGAGATGGAGTCGCAAGTGGCGCTTTTCGTGGACAATCTGAAAGAAGTGCGCATCGGCATCTTCACCGCTGACGTGTGGCGCAGTTTCGCCTTCGTGCTGGGCGCGGGCATCCTGCTCTTCCTCTTCGGGCGGAAGGTGGTGGGCAGCACGATCTTCATCGCGGGGCTCGGGGCGTTGATCCTGCTGGACCAGTGGACGGTGGACAAGCGCTACATGCACAACGAGAAGGAGAAGGGCCGTTATGCACAATGGGCCGATCTGGATGAGCTGAACAAGCCCTTTGTGCCCACTGCCGCGGACAAGGCCATCCTGGAAGCCGAGTGGAACCCCAAGGCGGAGGAAGCACACAAAACCGTGCTGGCGCGCTTGAAGGAGGAGAAGCAACAGGAGAGCGGTGCCAACAAGGTGGTGAAGGCCGACGAGGAGCTGGCCGCACGGTTCCAAAGCTTGCGCCGACACAACGGTGGCTACCGCGTGCTCTCCCTCAATAATCCGTTCAACAGCACGCAGGTGAGCTACTTCCACCGTAGCCTCGGTGGTTACCATGGAGCCAAGTTGAAACGCTACCAAGAGTTGATCGAGTTCCAGCTGGGTGCGGCCATGCAGCGTGTGGGGAACCTGTTGCAGAGCGGCACCTCCATGCCCCAGATCGACAGCCTACTAGCGAAGGAGGGTGTGCTGAATATGCTCAACACCCGCTACCTGATCTACAACCCCGAGCGCGCACCCATCCGCAACACCAACGCGTTGGGCGAGGCCTGGTTCGTGGATGAAGTGAAGTGGCAGAAGGATGCCGATGCGGAGATCATGGCGTTGAGCGGCTTCGATCCTGCGCGGACCGCGTTGGTGGATGAACGTTACCGCTCGGTGATCGGCGATGCGCCAGTAACTCCCGATCCTTCGGCCAGTGCGGAGCTCACCAGCTACGAGACCAACAAGCTCACGTACACCGTCCGTTCACAGGCCGGCGGTGTGGTGGTCTTCAGCGAGATCTGGTATGGTCCCGATTGGCAGGCCACCATCGACGGCCAGCCCGTGGATCATGCACGCGTGGACTATGTGTTGCGCGGCCTCCGAGTGCCGGCCGGGGAGCACGAAGTGGTCTTCAGCATCCATAGCAAGCCGTTCCACACATCGCGTCCATACATGATGGCCGCCAGCGCGTTGGTATTGCTGCTGGCCTTGGGCGCTTTGGTGCGCGAGGGTCGTTCGGTCCTGCGGAAGGAATGAAGCGTGTCCTCATCATCAGCTACTACTGGCCGCCGAATGGTGGCGCCGGTGTGTATCGCTGGCTGAAGATGAGCAAGTACCTGCCCGAGTTCGGCTGGCAGCCGGTGGTGTACACGCCGGAGAACCCGGAAGTAGTGGCCGATGATCCGGGCTTGCTGAAGGATGTGGGCGCTGGAGTGGAGGTGCTCAAGCATCCGATCACCGAACCCTTCTCGCTCTACAAGCGCTTCACCGGTCGTGCCCAGCACGAACGCGTGCAAACGGCCTTCCTCAGCGAAAAACGCACCGGTGGCTGGAAAGAGGATCTCGCATTGTGGGTGCGAAGCAACTTCTTCATCCCCGATGCGCGTGTATGGTGGGTGAAGCCATCGATCCGGTTCCTGAAGGACTATGTGCGGGAACATCCGGTCGATGCGATCATCAGCACGGGCCCGCCGCACAGCATGCATCTGATCGCACGCGGCTTGCAACGCGCCACCGGCCTGCCCTGGATCGCCGACTTCCGCGATCCGTGGACGGGCATCGACTTCTATGGACAGCTTGCGCTCACCAACTGGGCGGATCGAAAGCACCACCGGTTGGAGCGTGAAGTGCTCACCCATGCCGACCGGGTGGTCACCGTGAGTTGGAGTTGGGCCAAGGACCTTGAGGCCTTGGGTGCGAAGAACGTCGAGGTGATCACGAACGGCTTCGATCGTGCGGATGTTCCGAAGGAGACCGTAGCAGTGGACGATCGGTATAGCCTCGTCCACATAGGCTCCATGAGCGCTACTCGCGACCTGCCCGGACTGTGGAAGACGTTGGCAGCCATTGGCGAGAATGATCCGGTGTTCCGTGAACGTTTCGTGTTGCGTTTCGTGGGTCCGGTGGATCATAGTGTGGTGGAAAGCGCCACCGCAGCCGGACTTGGCGGGCATATCGAGCGCATGGGCCGGGTGAGCCATGCTGCTGCTATGCACGAGATGCAACGAGCGCGTGTGTTGCTGCTGCCGATCAACGATACACCGAACAGCGCGGGTATCCTGCCGGGCAAATTGTACGAGTACTTGTCCGTGGGCCGTCCGATCCTCGCCATCGGCCCCCCTGGCGGTGATGTGGCGCGCGTCTTGGGCAACGCGCATAGGTTGTTGCCTCGGGATCCGGCCCCGTCATCGCATGCCGACATCCGTTCGCTCTTCGATCGCCTCGGCCCGGTGACAGGTCAGGATATCGAACGGTACGATCGTCGCGAGCTGGCGCGGGCCATGGCCGGTCTGCTCAACGGCCCACTTCGTGCTGGTCGCCGGTAGGCTACTTTCGCGGCACACCATGGGCATCATCGCCAGACAGGCCACGCTCAACACGCTACTGGCGTACATCGGCATCGCGCTGGGTTTTGTGAACGTGGTGGTGCTTTATCCACGCGTGTTGCAAGCCGATGAATTCGGTCTCACCCGCCTGCTGGTCTCCATCGCCACCATCGCCGCACAAGTGGCCCAGCTCGGAGCGGAGAACACGGTGATCCGTTACTTCCCTTACTTCCGTGACCCAGCGCGCGATCACCGCGGCATGCTGGGGCAGTTGCTCGTGTTCGCCACCGCGATGGGCCTGCTGGCTGCGTTGGTGCTGCTCGCATTACACGGTTACTTCACGCAGGTCTTCGCCGACCGCAATGCGTTGTACAGCACGCACGGCTTGTTGCTGCTTCCGTTGGTCTTCAGCGAGGTGTACTTCATCCTCCTGCGCAGTTACAGTCGCTCGTTGCGGCGTACGGTGCAGCCCACCTTCATCCGGGAGTTCGTGCTCCGCATCCTGCAGACGGTGCTCATCGCGGTGCAGGCTTGGCATCCAATGCCCTTCGGCCAGTTCATGATGGTCTACACGTCCATCTTCATCGCGTGTACCGGCTTGCTGGTGGTCGACCTATATCGTGCAGGGGCTTGGCGGATCGGCTGGAAGCAACGCTGGATGCCCAAGCGGCTCCGTCGAAGCATGGCAACCTATAGCCTCTTCACGCTTTCGGCCAGCTTGGCGGGCATCGTGCTCGGCAACATGGATCAGTTGATGATCGGGGCTCTGCTGGGCGCGAATGCGCTCACCTACGTGGCGCACTATGCCGTGGCGTTCTACTTCGGATCGGTGATCGCCACCCCGGCGCGTGCGGTGCAACAGGCGGCGGTTCCGCTCCTGGCCGATGCCTGGAAACGGCGTGACATGGCCACCATCACTTCGCTTTACCGTCGTTCATCCTTGGTGCAGCTGCTCATCAGCGGCTTCTTCTTCGTGCTCATCTGGGTGGGCGTGGACGATCTCTTCATCCTGTTGCCGCAGGAGTATGCCGGCGCGGCCGATGTGGTGATCGTCATCGCCCTGGCCTACCTCATCACCAGCGCCGTGCAGATGGGCGTAGGCATCATCAGCATGTCTCGCGCCTACAAGCTGGATGCGATCAGCAGCTTCTCGATGCTCGCGATCAACTTCGTCGCCGACTTCTTCCTCATCCGGAGCATGGGCATCATCGGTGCGGCTTGGGCCACGCTGATCGCATTGGTGTCAGTCAACATCTTCCGCACTTGGTTCCTGTGGAGGCGTTACCAGCTCTGGCCCTTTGACAGCCGAGCGCTGCTAGTGGTCGCCTTGATCCTGGGTCTTTGCTTCGCGCTGCCATGGGTCCCGCTGACTGGCGATGCCTTCATGGACATGGTGCTCCTGGGCCTGTTGGCCACAGGGGCGTATTGGCTTGTGGCACATGCATTGGGGCTGACCACTGAACTGATGGAGTTCGCTGCACGTCTGCGCACCCGTGGTGCCGCGGGCGGTGATCAACGGAACTAGGGTTCCATTTTGGTGCACACCAGCGTGTAGCCCACGATCGAGTAAGTCCAGCGGTAGGGTGCGATGGCCTTAAAGAACGCATCGCCACAACCGGCGCGCCAATGGTCGTGGAGTTCGATGGCGATGGTATCAACGTGGTTGATCCACGAAAGGTCGCCCTGCGTGAAGAGTTCCAGTTCCGATCCTTCGATATCGATCTTCAGCAGGTCGAGGTGGTTGATGCCGTAGCGCTCCATCAACCCTGGGATTGTCATCGCTGGTGTAGAACCCTGCGTGGTCGCGGTGGTGCGCACAGCCGAGTGGCCCACGCCTTCTTTCGCCAGGTCCAAGGCTCCTGTCGTTGGCCAGATCCCGGCTTTCACCAAATGGATGTCCTTCAATTGCGCGGTGTTCTTGGCGAGCAGATCGAAGTTCTCCGGATCGGGCTCCACGGCAATGACGGTACAGTTCGGGTCCAACATCTTCCAGTAACGCACCGTGCAGCCGATGTTGGCCCCGCAGTCCATCACCGTGGCATAGGATCGGTCGCGCGGGAGGTATTTGCTGTAGAAGATCTCGTCGAAGATGGCCATGTCCGAAGTGCCTGGCCGCACGTGGAAGGAGCCACCTCCGCCAGGCACGTCAATGCCGGCCAAGGTTTTGGAACGTTGGCTCTTCAATTGAACGATGCGCGTGCCTTTCCACACCCCGAAGCGTGCCACATGTCCCAACCATTCGCGCCAAGCTTTCTTCAGGCCCATGGTCCAAATATCCGGGAGTTCGTCCTCATGATCGTTCGGTCATGGCCATCCGCACCACTTTCAGGAGCGCCGTGATGCGCTTTTCCATGGTGTATGGTTGGACTTGTGCGGAAGCCAGTTCCCGCAACCGGTTCTGTTCCGGGACGTCCAACAAGGTCAGGCGTGTGATCGCTGCGACCAAAGCAGCCGAGGAACGTTCATTGATCACCAGGCCGCTGGCGCCGACGATTTCCGGCAAGGAGGTGACGTTCGAGACTACCGGAAGGCAACCCGCGAGCATCGCTTCGCAAAGCGCGTTGGGGAATCCTTCCATCACCGATGGTTGCGCATACACGCTGTGGGAGGACATCAGGTGGCCTACCTCTTCGGGTGTGCACTTCCCGAGCATCCGGATGCTCACCGGTAGGTCTTTGTAGGACTGCGTATCGGCGATACCGACGATGGTGAAGGAGTGGTCCCCTAGGCTAAGTGCAGCTTCGATCAATAGGTCCACGCCTTTGCGGAAGTGCACCGCATTGCCGTGTGCTGCTCCAGTGGCTATGCAGAGCACGGAACGTGGTGTGCGAGCAGGGGTGCGAGCTTGCCATTGCCGATGGTCGAAACCGTAAGGGACCGCTGTGCTGGGTGCGATGCGACCGTATACGAAATGCGCATACCCCTGTTCCGAAGGGCCGAAATGGCTGAAGCGATCAGTGAACCGTTCCAAGCTCCGGTGTACTGGCAGCAGCTGTGCGGCTTTCCGCATGGAGAAGGCCATGGCGCGGGCCATCCAGGGCTTGCGGAAACTCCCATAGTCGATACCGGGATACGAACATGCATCACTTCCCGCTACGATGATGAAGGTGCGGAACCCCATCATCACCGGAAGCACGGTATGGTATCCCGCGAAATGTGCGATAACGGACCGGACACCCGCAAGCTTGCACCGAAGTAGGAAAACGGATTGTCGCAAAAAGTCCCAGGGGAGTGCCCACGCACCGCCCGAGCTGAAGCGATGCTCCAGCACCTCGACCTGTTCGCGCAACGCCTCGATATCCTTGGCCACGAAATGGAAACGCTGCGGATGGATGTAGGCGATCCTGCGTATCTCGTTCCGGTCCCGTTCCGCGCTCACCGTGCGAAGATGCGACACACGCTGTTATCAAAGGACCTTGCACCATCGCTCCCCGGAGGCATGGCGGTCGAGGTCGCTCGCAGGTTAACTTGCGGCCGTGTTCAAGGCACGCCTCTTATTGTTCATCTTCGGACTGTTCGGCACCTCGGTCATGGCTCAGGCCCAGACCTACGTGAAGGTGATCGGCCAGCCTGGTCGCAATGAGGCGGGTTTCGTGGCCCATCAAGCGCCCACCGGGGAGCTATACATCGGTGGAAGTGCCAACGATAGCGCTTTGGTGCAACGCATCGACCCCAATGGCAACGTGCTCTGGTCTAGGACATTCAAACCACCAGGTGCAAGCAACAAGAATGTGGTCCACCTGACGTCCACCAACGATGGTAGCATCATCGGTTGTGGCACGGGCTATTTGCAAGGGGGGGAACCGGTGGAGGGCTTCCATTTCCGCATTGATGCTGCTGGCGCTATGCTTTGGTTACGCCATTTGGATGACCCATTGATCTACGCCAGGCGTATGCTGGAAGTGAATACGAACGAGTATCTGCTTTTCGGAGGTTACACGGACAACTCGGCACCGACATTCACCGATGTGATCACAGCGCGCATTGATGCGGCCTCAGGGGATATCCTGTGGTTGTCCGATCGCCTCGACCAGTACGCTACTTCTCCCTACCAAAGCGATATGGCGGCAGCCGCCCGGATCGCTGATTCGTTCTACGCTTCCTCTTCGCTATTCACCGATGGTTCCTTGGTCTCATCACGTCGTGTGGGGTTGAGCAAATTCGACATCTCCGGCCAGCATGTGGATACTCAGTACTTTTTGTATTCGAATACGGCCGACCGTCGTTTGGTGACCTCTGACATCATCGCCACCGATGACTCCCTCACCCTGGCGTATTTCGGCGACATCAACGGGTCGTCCACCAACTTCACCCAGGGGTTGATCCGCATGGACACCTTGGGCAACATCGCGTGGGCGCGGGATTTCAATGTGGGCGGTAGTGCCATGGAACAGAACTCCAAGGTGGTGGCCGCTCCCTTCGGTTATGTGGTCGCTGGGCGCACCATGTCCACTACGCCGGTGCGGTTGTTCCTGATGGCCGTTTCAGTTTCCGGTGATCTGCTGTGGACGAAGACATACGGCGCTGTGGGACAAGAACAGACCTTGGATCAGGTCTTCGCTTCGAACCTCGCTTTCGTCGGTGATGGGTTCCTGCTGACCGGTACCGTGGATCAAGGTGGTGGTGAACGCGACCTGTTGCTGATCCGAACGGACATCAATGGGGATGTGGAATGTGCCGATGTCACCCCACGCAACGCACTTACCACCTTGCTGCCCGAGTTCACCTTCCCTTCTCCTACGCAGCAGATACCTTTCACAGCGGCATTGGGAACGGCTCCTACGGTGGTCGAGGATGGACTGATCAGTGATGCCTGCGTCATCGACTTCACCCTCGGCAACGACACCACTTCCTGCGCCACCATCACCCTCGATCCTGGCGCGATCCCGGGTGCCACCTACGAGTGGCAGGATGGTACCACCGGCCAGACGCTGGACGCCACCGCGAGTGGCACCTACTGGGTGCGTGTTTCCGTGGATTGTTGTGTGGCATCCGATACCGTGGAGGTGGAGATCGGTGCGCTCACCGCGCTGGACCTGGGTAACGACACGCTCGTATGCGGCGCGGATGGCCTCTTGTTGGAAGCACCAAGTGGCTCCGCTGATCTGCTTTGGTCCGATGGCTCCACTGATCCGGAGCTCTTGGTGGTGGAGACAGGGGAGTATTGGCTCACCGTGACCAGTGGAAGTTGTTCCTTTTCCGATACCATTGCCGTGGAGGTAGCCCCACTGCCTACCGCAGTGATCGAAGGTGAACTCTTGAGCTGTGATGGATCGGCGCTTGAACTAGAAGCCGTGATCACCGGTGAAGAGGACTTCGCCTGGGACGATGGCAGCACAGAACTGGTCCGAAGCGTAAGTATTTCCGCTGAAGTGTGGGTACAGGTCACCAATCAGTGTGGGACGGTGGCGGATACCGTACAAGTCACGGTGGTGGAGGGTGTTTCCATCGATCTAGGGAACGACACCTTGCTCTGTGCAGGTCAGAGCTTGCAACTACAAGCCGATGTACCGGGTTGGGAATTCCTCTGGTCGGACGGATCCGTGGCGAACGCACTCAACATCACGGACGAGGGTATCTATTGGTTGGAGGTGAGCAACGGTGGCTGTGCGGTGCGCGATTCCATCACGGTTACGATACTGGCGCCACCCACGGCGGTCTTGGGCGCGGACACCATCGTATGCGGAGGCGCCACGCTGCTTCTCGAACCCGCGCTTTCCAATGCGGATGAGGTGTCATGGTCCACGGGCAGCACGGCGGATGAGATCACGATCACCACGAGTGGACTGTACACGGTCACGGTTACGAATGCGTGCGGCAGCGCATCGGACGGTATCGACGTGCTCACGGTTCCTGCGCTTGAAGTCGGGATCGGTCCCGATACCTTGCTCTGTACTGGTGATACGTTGCGCTTGGATGTCACCGGGACTGGCTTCGCTGTGCTCTGGATGGATACGATTGCGGGCACGAGCTTCACGATCAGCGAACCGGGGACCTACTGGGCGGAAGGAACGAGCAATGGCTGCTTGGAACGTGATACCATCTCAGTGGACTACACGCGGCTCGCGCTCCTTGATCTAGGCCCTGATACCGTGGTGTGCGACGCGCCGTTCCTGGAACTGGATGCTGGCGAAGAAGGTCTTGACGCGCTCTGGCAGAACGGCACCCGCGATCGCTACCATACCGTGTTACGCACCGGTTGGTATGTGGCCTCCATCACCAATTATTGCGGTACCATCATGGACAGCATACGTGTTTCCTTCGGGATAGCGCCGGTTCCGTTGGATACCGTGGATCTCTGCCCTGGCCGAACGGTCGAACTCGATCCGGGCGGTGAAATGCTGCTCACCGTCTGGTCCACTGGTGATACCGCGCGCACCATCGTTGTGGGGGAGGGTGAATACCGGTACGCGGCGGTTGACATCTACGGATGCCCGCATGCGGATAGTACGGTGGTGCTCATCACCGCTGAGCGGGATGGGGTAGTGTACGTGCCGAACAGCTTCACACCGAACACCGATGGCTACAACGATGTATGGGGCGTAGTGGGCGCTGAGGAACGGGAGTTCTCGCTGGCGCTCTTCGATCGCTGGGGCCAGGAGATCTACCGCTCAAATGATCCATTGGAAGGGTGGGACGGTACGCATGGTGGAGCTCCCGTGCCACCGGGTGCCTATGTGTACACGGTCACCTACCGCGACCGTTGCGATTCAAGTGAAACGGAGGTCACCAAGCTGGGCCACGTGATCGTGGTCCGTTGATCACTCTCGCACCCAGGTCTGTGTACGGAAGAAGAAGGCCACGTAGCCGCGTACCTGCAGCTTGCCATCTTCCACCCACAGTTTGCAGTCGTACACTTTGCCATTGTCCGGGTCCATGATGGTGCCATCCTCCCACTCATCACCATCTTTCACCATGTTGCGGATGATGTCCATGCCGAGCACCTTCTTGCCCTTGCGATCATCGGTGCATGCCTCGCAGGTCTTGTCCATTTTGGTCTTGTCGAAGATCTCCACGATGCGACCCGTGGCTTTCCCCTCTTTCACGATGATCTCCACCACCGAGCGACGCTTGCCGGTGTTATCATCAATGGTGACCCAACGCCCTGCTATGTCCTGGGCTTGAAGGCTGAGGCTGAAAAGCAAGGGGAGAAAAAGGATGTAGCGCATGGGTTCAGAAGCTTCGGCCTACCGCGATCACATACCGGAAGGCCAGGTTGTCCGGATTCGTTGCGGGCGTTGCAGAGAGGAACAAGGGCATGTCGAAGCGGATGGTGAGCGGGTTGATGTCGACCAAAGGCCCGAAACGCTTGATGGTGAAGGCTGCGCCGATCCCAGCATCCGCACGTGGTTCTGCGATGCGGAGCTCTTCACCGTTCGTCCGAGTTCTGCGGTAACCCATCACGCCCACATCGCCGAAGAGGTAGACGTCGAGGTGCAGGAAGCGTGCCATGTTTCCGGGTCGGAAGCGCACTAGGCCGTCAAGGTCCAGCTCCGCCGAAGCGCTGACACCGCTGTTGCCCCTGAACGTGGTGATCAGGTTGCCGTCCACATCGATCTCGGGAGCGAGGTAGCCCGCATAGCCGCGCAGGTTAAGGCCACCACCATGGTGGAAGCTGTTCACCTCACCGCCGAAACCCGTCCAGTCGTACGGCACGAAGGCGATGCTGCGCACGTACTTGTTCTCCATCAGTTCCTCCGGTGATGCGCCGGCGAGGTACAGCGCGCTTTCCCGCGGGGTGATACCTGTTCCGAACTGACCGAAGCCACGGGTGCGCATTTCCAGGCGGCCAAGCGCGCTCGCGTTCACGGCGGTGAGGCGCACTTGTGCGTAGTTGGAGGCCGAACCCACCGCGCTGTTCCTCAACTCGAGGCGGAGTTCACCCTTCCCGCGCCGGTACTCATAGCGATGGGTCATGCTCAAGTCGAACGCACCGTTCAGGCGGGCCAGCTCCCATTGGTCCGGGTAGAGCAGGTATGTGAGGTCCGTGCTGTCGCGGCGCAGCAAGTAGATCAGTTCAGCCTGCACGGTGGTCTTCTTGTTCGGTAACGCCCACCGCCAACCTGCGCCATAACGGTCCAGGCCATCCAACATCCGGGCATGCAGGAAGACGGATGATCCCTTTGCGATCCGCTCGGTGCCGTTCTCATACCGGAAGTTGAAGGAGAACGCATCGTATCGCGTATCCCGGTTACCGGGTATGGTGTCGAGCATGGTCGCGTGGCTGGGTGGTAGGGATTGCCCCATGCCGGTGTTCAGCCAGCCGGTGAACTGGATGCGGTGCTTGTACTTGAGGTATCCGCTGTTCACGTGTACCCCTGCCTTCACGCCGTCGTAGGCGTTCCACCAGAGATCGGGCCGCACGAACACTTCGTAGTTCTTGCGATCCGGTCGGTTCTTCACATGATGATCGAGCTGCACGCTCACCGGCCTGTTCAGTCGGTCGTTCACCTTGTACGCATCTGCTAACCTGTCGGTGGGATCGATGATCACGTCCTCGATGCCCGAGGGTATATCCACCTGTGCGATGTAGTCACGTTGCAGTTCATCGTAGCTGATCCAACGTGGAAGCACACGCGCGGTGGTCTTCTTCACGAACCAGTTGTTGGGGATGTGGAAGTCGTGTGTACTTCCGTCGCGGGCTATGATGCGCAGGTCGATCGGCATCTGCAGGTCACCCTTGCGGCGAAGGTGGATGCGCTGTCCGCTATCGCGGTGCCGATGCTTCACTCCGCGTACGGCATAGTCGATGCGCTTGTCGGTGTCGATCCATTGGTCGAAGAACCAGTTCAGGTCCACCTTCGTGGAGCGGATCACGCTGGCGCGGAAGTCCTCGGGATAGGGGTGGCACATCCGCCACTGGTCGAAGTACCGTTGCATGGCCGCCAGGAACAAGCTATCGCCAAGCGTGTATTGCAGGTTGTACAACATGGCGGCGGTCTTGAAGTACACATGGCCGTACCCCCTGCCGAACCCTTCGTGGTGGCCGAACTCATCGCTATGCACGTTGATGGGCGGCAGTTCGTCACGCACGGCATCGCGTTGGTAGGCGCCGTAGATCTCTTCTTCGCGCACCAGTTCCGGTCGGGTGTGGCGCCGCTCATAAGCGCTTTTCGGTGGTTCGTTCACGAGGGTATCCCCATCGATGTGCTCCAAGGCCCACGAGGTGAGGAACTGCGTGAAGCCCTCGTCCAGGAAAGCGCGATAGGTCTCGTTGTTCCCCACCATGCCGAAGAACCAGTTGTGGCCCACTTCGTGCGCGAGCAGGCCGCGGTAGTCCGGTTCGCGACCTCCGTCCAAGGTGAGCATGGGGTACTCCATGCCATCGCGTGCATCGGCCACGATCATCTTGGGGTAGGCGTAGTGGCCAAAGTCGGTGCTATAGCAGGCGATGATGCGTGCCGTGTAGCTGGCGGCGTTCTGCCATCCGGCGGCGTGTGGTTCTTGCACCAAGGCCACGCATTTGATCCCTTTCCACTCCGCTTCGCCGATGCGGTAGGTGGGGTCGGCCGTGAAGGCGAAGTCGTGCACGTTCTCAGCGTGGAACTTCCAAACCTTCCGCTTGCCGGGTTCGGGAGCGATGATCACGGAAGGCGCACTGTTCCACGGCTTGTCCTTGAAGTTGGCGATTTCCAGCGCCTTGCGCAGTTCGGTGGGCATCACCTCGGTGGGGTTCTGGAGCCAGCCGGTGGCGTCGAGCACATAGTGGTGGGGCAGGTCCAGGTCCACGTCGTAGGTGCCGAAGTCGCCATAGAATTCGCTACCCAGGTGTTGCTGGGTGTCCCAGCCGAAGCGCTCGTCATACACCGCGATGCGCGGGTACCAGTGCACACCATCGTAGTGTTTGTATCCCCAGCTGTTGAAGAGCTTCATGCGCCGGTAGATATCATCCGTCCAGTGGGTGGTGAAGGAGATGCGGAAGCTGGTGCGCTCACCGGGTGCCAATGCTTCGCGAAGCCGCACGTGGAGGATGGTGTTGTCCTGGCTGCGTTCCAGCTCGGTGCCGTTCTGTTGCAATGAGCTGATGCGTGTGCCCGCATAGGCGATGTCTCCGCCATGGGTTCGTCGCAACCCGCCCTCCTTCATCTCCAAGTAGGAGCCCTTCACGAAGGCTTCTTGGTAGAGGTGGAAGTAGACCTCGCGCAACGTATCCGGTGAGTTGTTCCAGTACGTGAGAGCGAGTTCAGCGGTGAGCACGTCGGTGCTATCGTCCAACCGGCCCTTGATCAGGTAGTGGACGTCCTGTTGCCAATATCCCGGTCGGGGTGTGCGGTTCTTCCAGTAGTGGGGATTGTCCGCATTGCGGTAGGTGTTCGGCGGGTGCTTTGCGTCGAAGGGTTGCGACAGCGCGTGCAGCGTGCCGAGCAGGACGAACAACAGGAGGAGGTTCCGCATGGAGCGCTCCAAGTTATCGGATCACAGGATCACGTGGTGGGCTTCCTGCGCAGTTGCAGGTGCTCACTGCGTTGGATGCGTGCCCGCACGATGCTGGTGTTCAGTTCATAGCCCACCAAGAGCACGATCATGTTGAAGTACAGCCAGAGCTGCACGGCGAGGATGGCACCGATGGAGCCGTACAGGGCGTTGTAGTCGGTGATGGAGGAGAACATGAAGGCGAGGGCCTGCGAGACCCCGAGGATCAGCAGCACGGCGAGTATCGTCCCTGGCGTGAATACCCTGAAGCGTCGCGCCGTTGGATCGCCAGCATTGTACAGCAGTGAAACGAACATCACCACCACCAGGATGGAAACGAGCCACTTCGCAGCGAAGAGCGCGGCTACTTGCAGGAAGCTGGTGAAGAATCCCAGGTCGTTCAACCGGTAGATAACGGTTCCGCTGAAGGTGAGCAGGGGGATGGCGATCATGGTGAGCACAGTGAGCGCGAGCAACAAGCCGAGACTCAGCAGCCGTTGTTTGAGCGGCGTGTGCCAGGTGGTATGGTTCGCGCTTCCGCTGAAGCCTTCCAGGATGGCATCGATGCTGTTGCTGGCCAGGTACACACCTACCAGGAAGCTCACGGACAACAAGGCGCCATGCTTGCGCAGGAGCAGATCGTGCAGGGTGGATTCGATGAAGGTGTACACCTCACCCGGCAGCATGTCGTGGAAGGTCGAGAGCAATTTCGTCTGGAAATCCGCGATCGGGATGTACGGGATCATGGTGAGCAACACCAGCACGGCCGGAAAGAAGGCCACGAACACCTTGAAGGAGATGGCCGATGCGCGGGTCACCAGGTGCCCCTCGAACAAGGCGCGGAAGAAGAACCGGCTGATCTCGTACAGGCTGAAGCCCTCGAAGCCGGGCAGGATGATGCGGCGGGCCCAGCCCACCAGTCGTCGGTTCTGGCGCGAGAACAGGAGCTTGCGTTTCAGCCGCTCTTTCATGCGCTAGAGTGCTTTCAAGCTCAGGTCGAGGCTGGGTATCGAGTGGGTGAGCGCACCGATGGAGACGAAGTCCACGCCTGTTTCGGCGAAGCTACGCACCGTGGTCAGGGTGATGCCACCGGAGGCCTCGGTCTCGAACCGACCACCGATGAGCTTGACCGCCTCACGCATCCGCTCCGGAGTGAAGTTGTCGAGCATTATGCGTTGGATGCCGCCGGTCTCGAGGACTTGACGGACCTCGTTCAGATCACGCGTCTCCACCTCGATGGGCAGGTCGCGTCCAGTGCAGGCGAGGTACTGCTTCGCCGAGGCGATGGCTTGTGGGATACCACCGGCGAAATCGTGGTGGTTGTCCTTGATCATGATCATATCGTACAGGCCATGGCGGTGATTGTGGCCACCACCGATCCGCACGGCCCATTTCTCCACCCCGCGCAGCCCCGGTGTGGTCTTACGGGTGTCCAGCACGCGGCATCCGGTGCCTTCCACGGCGCTCACATACCGGCGTGTCATGGTAGCGATCCCGCTCATGCGCTGCATGAAGTTGAGCAGCACGCGTTCCACCATCAGGATGCTACGCGTGGGACCCATCAGATTGAAGGCGATCTCGCCCTTCTTCACCAAGGCACCATCCTCCAGGTAGATCCGGAATGAGAGCGCTGGGTCGAAATAGGCCGCGACGGCCTGGGCCATTTCCACCCCGGCGAGCACGCCATCATCCTTCACGATCAGCCGGGCGGCGCCGTGTGCATTCTCTGGGATGGTGCTCAATGAAGTATGGTCCCCGTCGCCGATGTCCTCGCGGAAGGCGAGGGCGATGAGGTCATCGGTTCCGGGCGGCAGCACGTTCAGAAGTCGTTCTTGCTGTTCTCGATCCGCAGCTGCTTCACCTGGAAGCCCGCGTCGGCCTTCTTCAAGAAGAAGGTCACCCGGAAGTAGCCTGTACGGGCCCGAAGGATGCCGATGTAGTACTTATCGCCCACCTTGCTCACACCGCTATGCTCGATCACCAGATCGATGGGCGGATTGTCATTGAAGAACTTGCGGACGATCTGCTCGGCTTGAGCCTTGCTATAGACGTCGGCTGTCTCCTTTACCGTGAGGTCGATGTTGGCGATGAAATGCTCAGCCAGCTCCTTGGAATTGCCGGTGCGCATGGCCTGAACCACCTGATCCTTCACGTCATCCTGCGCCTGGAGCCCGAAGGACAGGAGCAGAAGGGTGAACAGCAAGGGGAACCTGATCATCGATCGTTTCATTTGTTGCGAAATTTGGCAAATACCGGGCCAAGTGGGCAAGGTGGGTCCCATGGAATTACGAACAGGCTTACGGGCATGAACTTCAGGCTGTTACTGGTTGGACGCAGCGAGCGGGGCTTGGTCACCGACGGGGTGGACCACTACCTGGGGCGGTTGACACGGACCTTTCTGGTGGAACAGGTGGTGCTACCCGAGGCCGGCAAGGGCGAGCCCGCCTACCAACAGCGGGTCGAGAGCGAGCGGATCCTTGCGGCTTTAAAGCCCGGCGAGCGGGTGGTGGTGCTTGACGAGCGGGGCACCCACCTCACCAGCCCCCAGTTCGCTGGCCGCATCAGTACTTGGCGGGACCAGGGGGTGCGCAAAGTGGTGTTCGTGATCGGTGGGGCATATGGGATGACGGACGAGGTGCGGCAACGAGCGGACTTGGTGCTGGCCCTATCGGCCATGACCTTTCCGCATCAATTGGTGCGGGTGCTCTTCGCAGAGCAGTTGTACCGGGCCGCGGCCATTCTACAGGGCAGCCCTTATCATCACTGAGGACGACTCCCATACATCTTGATCGTATCGCCAAGATGCAGGAGGCTCAACAAGCCGTTCGTTGTATCCTTGGCCAGACGAAGAAAGGGATTGCCTTCGATCCGGCTGCGCAACCGCTGGTCTGAGTTGTCCGGAGAGTGATTGGCCTCGCTTTGATCAGAGGAGCCAATGCGATAACGTAATCGGCTGATGCTAACCCCTGTGGTGCGATGACGTATCACTTCAAGGCCAGCTTTCTTCATGGCAGTACCCAAGGAGCGTGGCGTAAAGTAGTTCAAGTGCTCGGGGTAGTTCAGAACGCTCCAGTCCGCCTTCAATGCCCTACGGCTCAATGAACCGAAGTTCGGCGTCGTGATATACAGAATACCACCTGGACGGAGCATTCGATGGAAGTTATGCAGCTCGGCGACAGGGTCTTGCAGATGCTCAAGTACCTCGAAGCTGGTGATCACATCGAAATGACCGTCGGGGAAACTTGTTCCATTAAGTTGGCCTTGCCACATGGTAATGCCCCGCTCACGACAGGATGACACAACACGTTCGTCGTACTCGGACCCGAAGACCTCCCAACCAGCAGCCTTCGCCGTATCCAGGAAGTACCCCATGCCACTCCCAGAATCGAGCAGTCGACCATGCTTGCGATAAGGGTCGAAACCCCTCAGGATCTGCAAATAGCGCTCACGTGTAACGGGACTAAAGTGAGCGTGAAGTGGATAGGAGGCGTAAAGATCGTTGAGTTCTTTCTCCGTGGGCTGTCTGCCGGCATAGACCGCACCGCAAGATGGACAACTTCGAAGATGATGTTTCTCATAGGCACCCAAAGGCTTGCCCTCGGAAGCTCTACAAACAGGACAGGCACGTGACATGCTCAAAGCGCAAGGGTGCAAGTTGGCCCAATTGGACAGGACGGTAGAGGGAACGTGCGTTCAAAGCTATCAGGATATCTTCAACGGAGGCATTGAATGTTAGGAGGGCGTACAAGTACGTACGAGCACCACCTATCAATGGGCTCCTCGCTCTGCCGTTTCGGTATCAGTGCGTAATGTCGAACTTGAGCGGTTCAACGGAAAGTGCCAGCGTTGCCGCTGGTTAAGGACCGGTCCCGCCCAGCGATCGTATGGATGATGGCCTTAACGCAGCACCCTACCCTCTACCTTTGGCCGTTACCCGCCAGCGATGTTCGACGAGAGTACGGTCCATGTCACGATAGAGCGATGGGAGTATCTGCTGCTCTTATTGTATGTGCTCGCCTTCACGTTCTTCTATACCCGGAAGCAAGGCTTGATGATCGCGCGATTTCCGGAGTACAAATACTACGTATCAGGCTTTTTCGCTCGTTTGTTCGGGTCGTTGAGTCTGGTATGGATCTACGTGTACTACTACAAGAACGGTGATGTGGTGAGTTTCTTTCTTTCCGCGGTCCCTGTTGCCAAACTGTTGTCCTATTCACCAGGGAAATTCTTCGAGATGTTCTTTCTGCCGAACACCTGGGAGAACTACCGGTACCTCTTCAATTTGGAGGTGGGCTATCCGCTCGGATATGTATATGTGGATGGACGGACCTATTTCCTGGTGAAGGTGATAGCTGTTATCGTGTTGTTCTGTTTCAACAGCATCGTCATTACCTCGGCCGTCGTTAGTGCGGTCACTTACGGGGGTGTGTGGAATTTCTATCGGATGCTGGTGCGATACTATCCGAAGATCTCTGGACGACTGGCCATAGCAACGCTTTTTTTCCCTTCTTGTGTTTTCTGGGGTGCAGGGATCTTGAAGGACACCTTCGCATTCTCGGGTGCATGTTGGTTCATCTACGCGTTGGATCAGATCTTCTTCTTGCGTAAGAACAAGGGAAAGAACTGGTTCAATGTCCTGGTCGCATCATGGGTGATGATCTCCATGAAGCCCTATGTGTTCATGACCATCTTTCCGGCAGCCCTGCTCTGGATCCTGTACTATAAGGTCCAACGCTTCCGGAACGCGCTGTTACGTGCGGTGTTCCTTCCCTTTGCAATGGTCACGCTCGCAGTTGGCACGATTGCCACGTTGGATAGCTTGGGTGGTCGATTGGGGAAATTCTCCTTGGATTCCGCGCTGGAGACCATCGTCGTGAACCAGGAAGACCTAAAGCGGAGTTCACAGTATGGGTCCAACTTCTTTGATATCGGAGAGGTGGAAGCCACCTGGACAAGCGTGTTGGGCAAATTCCCACAAGCCACGTTCGCTGGCATGTACCGTCCTCAACTGGTAGAAGCGAATAACATCGTCATGGTCCTCGCCGGGCTTGAGAATTTCTTCCTCCTGCTGTTGACCCTTTACATCCTCGTACGCAGCCGATTGGTCTTCTTCATCATCTTATTCTTGAAGAACCCCTTGCTGCAGATGTGTTTCGTATTCACCATCGGGTATTCGTTCATGATCGGTGTGACCACACCGAATTTCGGGGCTTTGGTGCGCTTCAAGATACCCATGTTGCCCTTCCTGGTAGCCGGCCTGTTCATCACGAACCACATTTTGGATAGGCGCAAGAGGGCGCTCATTCAAGGGAAGAAGTTCGATTTCGAAGCATTCTCGAATGGAGACCCTGATAGACCCGGTTGGGAGGGTATACGGCTACCAAAAGCACGAAAGAAGTCCAGATGAAAGTCCTGTTCATCAGTTACTGGAGCGTGGATGAGCCACTCACCAGTTCGACCATCGTTCCTTATCTCAGATTGATGGCCGCGCATCCGAACATTACGGAGGTCACACTTGTAACGGTCGAGCGCGGAGGATCTGGAAGGTTGGCCGCGCTGGATGAAATAGCCGGCGTTCAACACCTGCCTGTCAAGACACGTTGGAAGTGGGCGGGTCCGCTCTCAAAAGCCGATCTTTTCATTCGGATGATATTCATGTTGGTCAAGCGCGTGAAGCGTGATCGGGTCGACCTGATGGATGCAAAAGCCTCCATCGCGGGTGCCATCGCTCATCTGGTCGGGCTATTCACCGGTGTCCCGTACATGGTCGAGTCGTTCGAGCCTCACTCAGCTTATATGGTCGGCTGCGGCGTCTGGTCGAAACGAGGAATGTACTTCTGGATATCGCATTGGTTGGAACAGGCGCAGAAGCGCAAGGCGAAACTTCTCGTCACCGTGACCTGGAACTACCGTGCTCAATTGATGGAAGAGGGTGTCCCTGCGGACCGGATCAAGGTGATCCCTTCGATCGTGGACACCGGCCGCTTCGCTTTCGACCCCGCCGAGCGGGAGCGTATACGCGCCAGCCTTGGCTGGACCATGGAGGCTCCCGTAGGTATTTACGTCGGGAAGTTCGGTGGATTGTACTATGACCAAGAAGCATTCGAGATCTTCAAGAAGGCGTTCGATCTTTTCGGTCCCAACTTCCGATTGATCATCCTTTCAATCGAACCTCATGAAAGCATACTCAGACGTCTGAGTGACGTCGGTGTGCCTTGCGAGCACGTCCACGTGCGGACGGCCACCCACGATGATGTGCCGAAATGGTTGTCGGCCTCCGATCTTGCGTTCTCGACCATTCGCTACATGGAGGTGGGTCTCTATCAATCACCCGTGAAGAACGGGGAATATTGGGCGAATGGGTTGCCCATATTGCTCACCGATAAGGTTTCTGACGACCATCGTGTGATACGGGAGGAGCCATGGGCCGGCGCGCTTTTCGATCCGAAGAAGGAAGGGAGTGTTGATGATGCACTGCGGCACATGCATGCGCTCTTCACGGAAGGCGTGCAACGGGAGAGGATCATGGCGCTCTCATTGAAACACCGATCCATCCATATCGCCGAGGAGGTTTACGGGATGATCTTCGGAGCAGGGCCCGGTTTTGGCCGTGATTCGAAGAATGCGCGGAAGGCGGCTAGAGGCATCCCCCGTTTCAGATAGGTCCTCCACATGATCTTGCGGATGCGACCCCAAGCGTATTGTAACTCACTATCGTTGGGAGGGGAGGGAAGGTGATTCATGCCAGCGACCAACTGCCTGTATCCTTTGTGGAGTCCGACGATATCGCTCATGGCGGATCCAGGACTGATCCGGTAAAGAAGGACAGGTCGGGATACATGATCGTATGCGCCTTTGTGCGCAATGCTCATGTAGTAGAAGAGTTCCTCCGCATGGGTCATTCCGGTATCGAAAAGGGGAACGGTATCCGAAGATCGCCGGATCATCCATGTGGTGCCGAGAAAGCAGCTATCCGAAATGGTATAAAGCTCATGCAATGGTGATGGACCACGATAGCGTGGACTGCGTGTCCAGATATTCGAGGTTCGTTCGTCGAATGCCTGCACGCCGCCATCGGCGAAATGAACAGCTTCATTCTCCATGAGCAGAGCAGCGCGATCGGCCAAGCTGTTCGGTGGAAGCATGTCATCCGCATCCAGGAAGCAATAGAAGGTTCCGCGGATCCGGGAAAGGGCCATGTTCCGTGCATGACCGACACCTCTTATGGCTTGATGGAACACTTGGACGCGAGGGTCATTGAAACTCCGTGCGATCGCAGCTGTATCGTCGTCGCTGCCATTGTCCACCACGAGAAGTTCCCAATTTTTCCATGTCTGTTGTAGGACGGAGGCGATCGCGTCATGGATGAAAGCGGCCGCATTCCTTGCAGGCATCACGATGCTGATCAAGGGCTCATTTTTCATCTCCCTTTTCAATTTGAGAACGATGTACTTCAAGAATGAAAGAACGCCACTCCGCCATTCGGTTGCTCCACTGGTATTCGTTGATCACGGAACGATCAGGTTCGTAGTGGATTGATTTACCAAGACGTTTCATGTTGATGGCCTCCTGCAGTGCGGTCTGAAGCGAATCGATATCCCTGACGATGATGCCCGTCCGGGTCCGGTCGATCACCTCCTCGACTTCAGCATGCTCGGAGGAGAACTGAAGGATCGGTCTATCGGCGCTCAGGTACTCCAGGAACTTCAATGGAAGTATCCCCCGTTTTCCACGGAATCCGAGATGAAGCAGAAGATCGGCATCAGTCGTCCATGAATTGACCTGCTCAAGCGATACCCTACCTTCCATTCGAAGCAGACCCGTTCGTGCCGCGCATCCATGTAACGCCTCGATAAGGCCACTTGCTTCGGTCGTCGCACCTAAAAACACGAATTGCAGATCCCTCCCTGAGACACCGTTCGCGTGCAACCGGTACAGCACATCAAGTACACTCTCCCAATCTTGCTCATGATAGAGTCGACCAGGATGGAGGACAAGCACTGGACCGCTGGCCGGTGGCGGGGGGCGGAAGATCTGAGGCTCGGTGCCATTGAGGACCGTGCGCATAGGCACGGCGGGAATGGACCGGGCTGTATTGTCTAGGAGCGGACCTGTGGCAGCCGTCGCGCCATGAATTCCACGAGTGTGACTTTTCTCCAGCATACGGATCCATGTCCTTCTCATGAATCCTAGTACGCCCCTGCCATACCAAGTGGTCGTTCGAAGAGCGATGTCTGCGTGGTGAACCACCCAAGGATCACGGTAGTCCACCAAATAGGTGCATTTCCAATGGTTGGCAAGACGTTGACCCACTTCGAAGGTCGACCATCCAGGGCCTGTGGCGATCAGGATGTCAGGAGCTGAGCAGGTCCTAAATACCGGGTCCGAGGGGATAAAAGGTCGTGAGGTGTATTCCAACGGAAGGAGAAAGAAGGCGAGTATCCTGACTAGTGCGCTTGCTCCGGCCTCCCCTGGATCGATGAGCTTCTTGGCAAGCGCCTTCCTGACGGGCCCATTGAGGCCTTGAAGACCACCATGTTCGAAGCGATGTATATCGATGCCTGTAAGGTCAGCGGTCCAAGGATCACCATCACCCCTGCCACCTGTGAGAACGGTCACTTGATGGCCATGATCGACGAGATGACGGGCCAGCATGAAAGGTCTTCGAGCGCCAGTGGCGTTCACCGGTGGGAAGACCGAACAAACGATCAGTACACTCGGCTGCGCCATACTGGAAGGATGCGGTTGAGCAAGCTTGATCGCACGGATGAGGTTACTGGGTCTTCTGAGGCTCAGGCGATCCTGGTTCTGGAGCGTGTCACTTCTCCGCAGCCTTGGGACAAAGGATGCCTAGCCGCTAGCGTGGCTAAGGTAATCAGCAACCTGGACCGACTTCGTGCCATCCGACCAAATGGAATGAACGAGACGGCGCACCGTTTGTGAAGAAGTTCGACGGCCTTCACCACCTTTGGCGTCCGTATACCCATAGAAGGATGTCCATCGATCGCAGCGTGCTTCTGACCTCTGTGGTGCAGCTACCCAGTGTCTTGTTGGGGTTCGTCTCTGGGATCTGCATCACGCGAATGCTCCAGGATGCGGGTAGGGGCTACTACACGGTTCTACAGGCCGACGTGGTCCTGCTTACGCTTCTGGTCTCCTTCAATCTTGGCGCAGGGGTCCTCTACTTCTTGGCAAGGGATGAAAGCGGGCGCGATCGGTTGATCGGATTGGCTTGTACGGTAACCCTGGTCATCGGGACGTTGATCGCCCTTTCATTGCTCGTGGTCCGGTCTTTCGGTATGCCTGCGAACCCGCTTTTCCCTTCGGGGGTCGATGGATTTCCTTTCGTGGCATATGTGGCCGGCACGGTCTTTTTCAGCCTTACCAACTCCCTTTTCCATTCGGTCTTCGCGGGATTGCGGTTGTTCCGGGTGGTGAATCAGATGACGTTGGTCACAGCCATCTCCACAGCCATCGTCTTTGGCGGGATGTTCGTATGGTCGAAAGGCGAAGGAGGGAAAGACGGTCTCTGGAATGTCCTTGTAGCATCGTTCGTCTTGCTGGTAGGCCTTAATCTATTATGGCTTGTCTATTACCTCGTCCATGTCCGTGTGAGGCCCGTCCTCTTCAGAGGTGGTGCATTGCTCAAGCCTGTTCTTGCCTTCGTACTAGTCGGGTATTTAGCGAACCTGCTCAACCTCTTGAACTACAGATTCGATGTGTGGTACGTGCTGGAAGTCCGTGGCGCTGGTGAACTTGGGTTGTATGCCGTGGCGGTTGGGGTCGCGCAGTTCTTCTTTCAGGTGCCAGAGCCGATCGCTCGTGTGCTTCAGCCCCATCTCATCGGCGGTTTCGACAAGCCCATGCTTGATAAATTCAGGCTCTACGCGAGGCTAAGTTCAACAGTGGTGTTAGCTGGGGCATTGGTCATGATGGCACTGGCTGAGTGGTTGTTCCCGTTCCTATATGGGGATGTCTTCGCCGGATCCGCAAAGGCTTTACGGTGGCTGATGCCTGGTATCCTCTTCGCTTGCATATCAAAGATGATGGTGCTGCTGGTCGTACGCACAGGGAAAGTGAAGTATAACGCGCTTGCCTCCGGCGTCGGCCTTGTTGCCACCATTGTGATGAACATGATCCTAGTTCCGAAGGTCGGATTCGTCGGAGCGGCCATCGCCTCTTCCGTTGCTTACCTGGCCATACTGGTGGTCGTTCTTTGGGTGGTTTTCAGGCGATTAGGTGTTCCTTGGGATAACTACTACTTGCTGATGCCTGCTGATCTTGTGAAACTCAGGGGCTGAGTGTTCTGTAGTTCGTTGGAACAGGTTCTTGTCTCACCATCCAAGACCTATTGGTGAATGGTGGAATGCTCGTGTCCAGCGATGATCATTCACGCCATATCCAAGCCAGTTGCCTCCCTCGACGGCGAGTGCTTCAACTTATATCCGACTAGAGGATGTATCACCTGGTGCCGCACGGTTCGAGGAAGTGTTGCAAATTTGACCACTGGCGAAGAATGCCTTTCCGGCTATGCTGACATCTGAAGACAAGATCCTCGTTACGGGGGGCGCAGGATACATCGGTTCGCATACGATCATTGAACTGCTCGCAAGCCGAAGTGCTCACGTGGTCTCGGTGGATAGCCTGGTGAATTCTAGTCATGCGGTGTTCGACCGAATCGAACATATAACAGGTAAGCGCGTGGTGAACCACCACGTGGACCTATGTGATCGTTCGGCAGTGGAGAAGTTGTTCGCCGCAGAGCCGGATATCAAAGGTGTCATACACTTCGCCGCGCTCAAGTCGGTCCCAGAATCCACGAACTATCCCGGACGATACTATCGCAACAACATCATCTCACTGCTCAATGTGCTAGATGCCTGTCAGACGCACGGCATCCCGAACTTCATCTTCTCATCTTCGTGCTCGGTATATGGGAATATCGATGTCATGCCTGTCACCGAAACAACGCCCTTGCAGCGTGCAGAATCGCCCTATGCCTATACCAAACAGGTCGGTGAACGTATCGTGGATGATCACGTGCTGGCAGGGGCTGGCATGCGCGCGATTTCCTTGCGCTATTTCAATCCCGCTGGTGCGCACGGCTCAGGATTGAACGGTGAGGATCCGACCAATGCTCCTAGTAGTTTGGTTCCTGTCATAACCAGGACAGCTAGTGGGAGGATCCCGATGATGCACGTACATGGTACTGACTACCCCACCAGGGATGGTTCATGTATCCGGGATTACGTGCACGTTTGTGATATCGCGGATGCTCATATTCTCGCATTGGAACGCGCGGGATCCGGTGCTATGGAGGCAATGCATGAGATCATCAATCTGGGTACGGGCAAAGGTGTGAGCGTGCTTGAAGCCATCGCCACGTTCGAGGAGGTGAGCGGTCGAGGTCTGAACTATGAGCTAGGCCCGAGACGTTCTGGTGACGTGGTCGCGGTCTATTCCGACACGACCCTCTCCGAGCGGCTTCTTGGCTGGAAGGCACGACGGGATCTGCACGAGATGATGAGATCCGCTTGGGCTTGGGAACAACACCTGGCGACGGAGAGCGTGCGTTGAGGGGAATGGCCCGATCCGACCATTGACCGTACGGCAAAGCATCACGTCAAGCACCAGCTTCTTGCTGTGCCTGAAAAACGCGGCCACGAACGAGCCTTTCGATCATGGGTACAACGATAAGTACAGCCATCATGAGGAAAAGCGGGTAAACGTGCATCACCCAGCGATGCTCTGCCATTTTCAGCACAAGCGGGTAGACACAGACCATATAGAGCGCCACGACGGGTATCCAAAGTGCGAGCAATGAGGCCGCGCGCTGCCACTTCCAGAGCGCCGCTGCTATGTACCACGCCCCGAAGAACATCGCGAACGCATAGAACATGGACTGCGTTATCTTGATGATCTTCTTCCACCAGGAAAGCTGGGAGAAGGGTTGATCGAAGAGGAATTCACATCCACTTTGCGCCACGAGGTAGCGCAGCATGCGAGCGCGGCTTAGGATATGATGCGAGAAGGGTGCACCCTCAGCATGCATTCTGGAGTAACGGTCCAATGTGTTGTTGACCCACTCCGTTGCGGCAATGGAATCCTGTGGTGGAAGAACACCTGAGTGGATCTCGCGGATACGCGTACTGATGAGGACGAGGCTATCGCGATCATAACCTGGAACGTACGCATCGGGCGGAGGTTCGACAGCTCTTCGCCCTTCATCGTCCGCATCAGCATAGCTCATCCATTCTCCGTACCAGCGGATATCCGCTCCGGGTTCCCACCAGATGTAATTGCCCCCATAACCCCGAACAAAATCCATCACGTGTCCACGGGTACGTTCACTGATCCAATCCGGCATCATGCCTTGGTTGGTGAGCGGGTTGAATTCATGGTTGACCTTCCAATTCCTGAGCACCCATGCCGTTTCGATGACGCTCAGCGGGGCTAGGAACCACACCATCGCCAGCAGTGACGGTCTACTCTTCCATGTGAACAGAACGCCCAGGGTCGCCGGTATGAACAGTAGACTGGCGACCGGTCTGATGAAAAGGAGCCAGGTGAGCAACAGGCCGGAGATCATGAGGAGTGCAACGTTCCTGCGATCGAACGCGCGTTGGAAGATGAATGCCTGAATGATGACCACCGAAACGGTAAGGCTATCAGAGGCGATCATCGTGTCGTACCTGCTGGAGTGGGTGCTCAGGAGGAAAAGAGCGTAAACGATCAGGCTGATCCGATCGGACCCGGATACCCTGAAAGCCAATAGGCCGAGCAACCAGACAGCCGAGCCGGAAAGCACCAGTTGAAGAAGGACCATGGCATCAAGGCTATCCTCTTCATCGAGGAATTGGCGAAAAAGCCAATAGGGAGCGCCTACTCCAGGCATACGGTAGTCAGGCTCATAGGTGCCACCGTTCAGGATACCCTCGATAGGGGCGAGATAACTCCATGTATCGTCGTTCACGATGGCAAGGGACCCAGGAGCATCGGGTTCGCGGATCGTTCCGATGACCACTACGGCGTACAACACCCGCATCAAAAAGGCGAGCAGCAGGAACAGGAACCAGTGGCGCTCCAATAGAGAGCGTCTTGGCAAAGCGTTCATACGGTGGGATTCGAAGATGCTGGGTGGTGGGCCTTTGAGCAAAAGGCGGTGCAAGGATAGCGCGATCGTCCTTTGTGTAGAGGAGGGAGGCTCACGAGTAGCGGTTTTTACCCGAACATCGGGTGTCCTTCTCAACCCTTCGGTCGTATGCTCTCCTACTGGGACTTAACATGCAGTTCTAATGCGTGGAACCAAGATCAACAACGAGGTGGTCCAGGGTTGTCGGGCCCGGATATCCAAATGTGTGGTAAGGACTTTGGTGGTGAACCGGGATCGGTGTTGCTTTGATGAACTTTTTGGATCATGCCTGAACGAATGGTTCCCGTGGCCGACCCGCAGGCCAATTACTTCGCTTTGCAAGCTGAGATAGATACGGCCATCCGAACGGTGCTCGAAGGTTCGGCGTACATACTCGGACAACCCGTAGATCGGTTCGAACGGGATTTCGCTGCCTACGTGGGCGTTGGCCATGGAGTGGGTGTGAATAATGGCACAGATGCGCTTCACCTGGCGATCAGATCCCTCGGGATCGGAAGTGGGGACGAGGTGATCACCGTTTCCCATACAGCGGTGGCTACGGTTGCGGCAATCCGCATGAGCGGCGCAACCCCCGTTCTTGTCGATGTGGACATGACCACGTATACCATCGACCCTGAGGCTGTTCGGGCGCTTATCGGACCTCGAACGAAGGCTATCATCGCTGTTCATCTCTACGGGCATCCGGCTGAAATGGACACCCTGCTGTCCATTTGTCGAGAACATCGGCTCAAGTTGATCGAAGACTGTGCCCAGGCACATGGTGCGCGATACCATGGTCGTATGGTCGGCTCAATGGGCGACCTTTCCGCGTTCAGTTTCTATCCTACGAAGAATCTAGGAGCCATTGGTGATGGGGGCATGGTGCTTTGCAACGATGACGGGATCGCGAGGCGATTGCGGATGCTTCGGCAATACGGCTGGGACAGCCCCCAACACAGCTTGATGGAGGGTTGGAACAGTCGACTTGACCCACTGCAGGCGGCCATCCTAGGGGTCAAGTTGAGGTATTTGCCACAGAATACGGCTCGCCGGAGAGCAATTGCGGAAGCTTATGGGATCGGGTTGAACGGGATTCCATTGCGACTTCCCCTCGTACGCCCCGACACCGAGCATGTTCACCATCTGTACGTGGTCCGTACGGATGACGAGGCAACGCGCGATGGGTTGCGTGAACATCTCGCGTCAGCTGGCATCGCTAGTGCTATCCACTATGCACTGCCCGTCCATAAGCAAGATGCGTACGCTGGATGGGTGCGCACCGGTTCATTGCGGCATACTGAAATGATCGCAAGCACCATACTTTCGTTGCCGATGTATCCGGAGCTATCCGATCCCGACCAACAGCGGGTCATCGAGGCCATCAACAGCTTCTTCGCACAGCGTCCATGAAGGACAGCACCATCGGATCCTTGGTCCAATTACGGTTCTGGCAGCACATTCAGAACGGCGCCCTGACCGTGATACCGGATATGGGTGGTGAAAGTCTTGGCATACCGATCCGTCGGGTGTTCACGATCACCGGTGTTCCACCGGGAGGTATCCGTGGTGACCATGCCCACAAGTACTGTACCCAAGTGCTCGTATGCTTGCATGGCCGGGTTTCTGCCGTATTGGATGATGGACGATCACATTGTCGCATCGTATTGGATAGTCCCGAGCAGGGTCTATCGATCCCTCCCGGTATTTGGAACCACATCATCTTTGAAGGCACGGGTACGGTCCTGGCTGTTTTCTGCGACCATCCCTATGATCCGGAGGACTACCTGCGTGATCGTCAAGCTTATCTGAAGTACAAGGGCATATGAGCATGGTGCCCGAGGAATACGAGCGCATGGCAGCGCTCGAGGAAACCATGTGGTGGTACCACGGACTACATGCCCATGTGGTTAACGCCATCCGGGAACATGGCGGTGTGGTGAAGGACGTGCTCGATGCAGGCTGTGGCACGGGCGGCAACCTCAAGGCCATTGCACGGGCCATTCCGGGTGCCCGGTTGCACGGGTTGGACATCGCCGAACAGGCTTGTGAATTCACCCGTTCGAAGACAGGGGCTCAAGTGGTAGTGGGGTCGGTGGATGCCCTGCCCTTTGCCGATGAGGCCTTCGACGTTGTGCTAAGTGCGGATGTGCTGGGGTATCGGATCGATGTGGACGCGGCCATGGCTGGCTTCTACCGGGTCCTTCGGCCGGGAGGCCTGGCCATCATCAACCTGGCCGCCTATCCATGGATGCTGTCCTACCATGACCGAGCCGTAGGCCAGGTGCGGCGGTTCACCCGACGTGAAGTGGTGCATCTCTTGCGTCGACATGGCTTTCAGCCCATCTTCGCGTCCTATTGGAACACCGTGTTGTTCCCGCTCATGGTCATCCGCCGCAAGATCCTTCCCGCACCGGCGGCCAGTGATGTGACCCCATTCAACCCGTTGGCCGACCGGCTGTTCAAGGGATGCATGTCCGTAGAGGCAGGTCTACTGAAGGCCGGAGTAGCGCTGCCGTTCGGTGGTTCGACATTCGTGCTGGTCCGTAAGCCGCTCCAGCCATGATGCTCTCCATTGTCATACCTGTCTACAATGGCGCCCGTTCGATCGAGCGGTTGGTGAATGAACTCGCCGTGATCAGGGTGGATGGTGGGGTGGAGGTGGTCTTGGTGAACGATGGAAGTGCCGATGACAGCTGGCAGGTCATCCAGCGGATCTGCGCCCAAGCTCCGATGCCCGTGGTGGCCATCGATCTGGCCCGTAATTTCGGTGAGCACAATGCAGTGATGGCTGGATACGCGGCGGCCAGCGGTGCGTACATCATCAACATCGACGATGATTTCCAGAATCCGCCATCAGAGGTGGTGAAGGTTTTCCAGCATGCACTGGCGCATCCGGAGTTGGATGTCGTCTACACCAGATACGAGCAGAAGCAACACTCTTGGTTCAGGAACCTGGGAAGCCGTTTCAATGATGCGGTGGCGCGCTTCATGATCGACAAGCCGAAAGGCCTCTATCTGTCCAGTTTCCGCTGTGTGAACCGCTTCCTGCGTGATCGCATCGTCGCTTACACGGGGCCTTATCCGTACATCGACGGGTTGATCCTGGAGAACACCAGGCGTATCGGCCGCATCACGGTGATGCACCTGCCTAGGGCGGAGGGCTCAAGCGGGTATACGTTCCGCAAGCTGGTGCGCCACTGGCTGATGATGTTCGTGAACTTCTCAGTGATGCCACTACGCATCAGTAGTTTCATAGGTGCGTTGTTCAGTTTGGTCGGTTTCGGCATGGCCATGTTCGCCATTTTCGAGCGGTTCTTTAGTGACACACCGCAAGGTTGGGCCTCGATCGTTTCCGTGGTCTTGGTCTTTGCGGGCATCCAGTTGCTTACCCTAGGGCTTATCGGGGAGTACTTGGGTAGACTCTATCTCATGCAACGTGGTAAGCCACAGTACGCAGTGCGCACTACCCTCGTGGCCGCATCGCAACAGACGAATTGGTAGGTCGCTCGGCTCAAAGGGCCTTTGGTCGTATGGTCGATGATCGGCGGCTTTCCTGGGATCCAAAGCTCTTCATCAATGGAACAAGACGCTTTCCGAGGTCATCATCGATTGGTCCTCTGCACCGGCAACCCCGGCAAACAGGCCGAGTTGAAAGCATTGTTGCCTAGTACGGTGCAGCTGCTTTCTTTGGCTGATATGGGCCTCCCGTCCGATCTTCCTGAGACCGGTTCAACCCTCGAAGCCAATGCGCTCCAGAAGGCGCGATACGCCTTTGATCGGTGCGGCCTTCCATGCGTTGCGGATGATACCGGCCTGGAAGTCGAAGCACTTCAAGGGGCCCCGGGCGTGTATTCCGCCAGGTATGCCGGCGAACAACGCGATGCGGGATCGAACATGGCGAAACTCCTGCAGGCCTTGAATGGTATCGCGGAACGTCGGGCTCGCTTTCGCACGGTGCTCGCCTTTGTCGACGCCGAAGGTGAACAGGTCTTCGAAGGGGAGGTCCAGGGCACCATCACCACCGCAGCGCGTGGGTCGGGCGGCTTCGGTTACGATCCCATCTTCCAGCCGGAAGGCAGCACGCTCACCTTCGCGGAGATGGGGAAAGCGGATAAGAACGCGATCAGCCACAGGGGGCGTGCAGTGACACGCCTTCTTGGCTTTCTCGAGCGTTACTTCGGTTGAATCATAGCGGCCACCAGGCTGTTGATGGCGCCCGGCACTCCGATACCCGCAACGGTCAGCATCTTGGGGAAGATGCTCGCCGGGCTGAATCCAGGGGTTGTGTTCACCTCGATCGTCACCACGTCCTGCTCGGTCTCACCGGGGTCGCTCCAGATGTGGTCCACGCGTACCATGCCGGCGCATTTCAATGCGGTATAGATGGCCACAGAGCGCTCCTGAACGATCCGCGCAACGCGATCCGGAATGGGAGCAGGGATGATCTCCTGCGTATCGGCCGCATGGTACTTGGCGTGGTAGTCGAAGAATTCACTGCTGGTACGGATCTCGCAGACGGGTAGCGCCTCTACCTTCCCGTTCAAGCGGATGACACCGCAGGTGAGTTCCCGGCCGCGGGCGAAGCCTTCGCACATCACGCTCGCGTCCTCCGCGAATGCCTTGTCCAGCGCGGCAGGCAGCTCGGCGGTGGTCTTCACCTTGCTGATGCCCAAGCTGCTTCCGCTGCCATCCGGTTTCACGAAACAGGGTAGCCCGACCACCTGGAGCACTTGTGATTCGGTGTTCGCCTCGCGCGCGCGCAGGAAGATCGAGGGGGCCACATGGAAGCCCATCTGCCGCAGCAAGCTGGTGGTGCTGAACTTGCTCATGGTGATCGCCATGGCCAGCACGCCGCCGGTCTGGTAGGGCACACGGAGCATGTCGAGATAGCCTTGCAACTTGCCATCCTCGCCGGGTGTGCCGTGGATGGCGATCAAGGCCGCAGCGAAGCGCTCGTGGCCAGCGCCCCGATCCGCGGTGAACAAGGCCCGGTCGAAGGGCAGGCTGGTGCCATCGGTACGTTCGCAGGTCCAGGAATCTAGCCCCACGGTGACATAAGCTGCATCATAACGATTGCCGTCGATCGCTTCCATCATTGTGCGGGCGCTTTGCAAGCTGATGACGGATTCGCCGGTGTAGCCGCCGCGGAACACCGCGATGAGGGGACGTGCCATGGTCTAAGGGGATGGACGCAAAGCTGGACCGGACCGGCGCTGATCCCGGCGCGGCAGGTCGCCGAAGTGTGAACGTGGCGGTGTGGAACCGCCGCCCGCAGGTCCGTCTATCTTTGGCGCCGCCTCGACCCGGGGCGACACCGCCATGTCCAAGCGACTGTTGCACATCCTATTCCCGATCGTCGCGCTCGCGGTCGTCCTTTTCGGAGGGTGGTTCTGGTTGCGGACTTATACGCTCCATGGCACCACCGCACGTGTGCCTGACCTGAAGGGGATGGCATTGGAGGAGGCCACCGCCATGCTGGCCGGTCGCGAACTACGCCCGATGGTCGTTGATTCGGTGTATTCCGATGAACTTCCCAAAGGGAGCATCGTGGACCAGGATCCGGAAGCCGGGGTGGATGTGAAGCCAGGGCGCAAGGTGTATGTGGTGATCAATGCCAGCCAGCCGAAGATGATCGATATGCCCAAACTGGTGGACCTTTCCAAGCGGCAGGCCATCTCGGTGCTGGATATCATCGGGTTGAAGGTGAAGGAGCTTCAATACAAACCCGACCCCTGCGTGGATTGTGTCATAGCCCAACTGCACAAAGGGGAGCCGCTGCCAGCGGGATCGCGGATCCGCCGGGGTGAATCCATCACCTTGGTGTTGGGAAGTGGCGAAAGCGGCGAACGCGTACCCGTACCGGACCTACTAGGATTGACCAATGCCGAGGTGCAGATGGTGCTGAACATGGCATCGCTCAACTTGGGCGTGGTGGTGGAGTGCGCCAATTGCAATACCGCGGCCGATTCCACGTTGGCGAGGGTACACCGGCAGTCGCCCATGGCAAGTTCCAACAACCGCATCGCTTTGGGCAGTGCCATCGACATCTGGCTCACGGCCGATACCACCGGACTGCGGCCGAGTGACGGCTGGAATGATCCTTCACGTTACTCCGGTACCGACACACTTGAAGATGGGATATAGACTGCTGTTGTTCCTCTGGAGCATGACCGTGGCCCTGCTCGCACGGCCCCAAGGGGAGGTGCTCAACGCCCTGTCAGCGCGTCCTTCGGCTGAGATCCGTACCAAGATCGATGACGGCGTGAACCGGTACTTCAACTACCAATACGAGATGCTCGACCTGCCGCTGATGGACGACTTCTCGGTGGATCGCACACGCAAGTTGAACGCTCGTGAAGGGGATGCTGATGTCACCCAGCAGAGCACGGTGTACCACCTCGAAGTGGACGGTTTATCGGAGCCGGACATGCGCTTCATGCTGGACACTACGTTCCGCACGGTGATCGATGCCAGCGATCCCCCGGTGACCACCCGTACGCCCTTACCCAGTGTTCTTGTCACCGTGCGCGACATCTCGGTATTCCCACCCACCTCGTCCATCGTGGAGGCCTGGCCGGCCTATGCCATCCGCGATTCGTTGACGGCACCGCCGCCCGACACCTTGTTCGTACAAAGCCCCGACCTCGTACAGGACTCACTTCTCGTGTACGATGTGGCGCCAGCCGGTGGAACTTACCTGATGAACGATGTGCCCACCCCGCTCATCCTTTGGCAGGATGATGATGTGTACATCAACGGTACCTATCCGGTGGATCCACCGACCATCGGTGTGGCCACCTTCGACGGGCTCTCGCGCACTGGTTTGCCCTATGACTTCGCCAACTACACGGCCTACGGTCGGGCGGACAACCTGACGTCGGTTCCCATCGACCTCGAATACCCGGCGAGCGATTCCATCTACCTCAGCTTCTTCTATCAAGCGAAAGGCCTCAGCGGCGACACCTTCCCGCAGATCGGGGACAGCTTGTTGCTCGAATTCTATGCACCATTGGAACAGTCGTGGTACCGCGTGTGGGGCATTCCTTATGTGGACCAAGCTCCCTTCCAGCAAGTGCTTGTGCCCATCACACAGGAGCGTTTCCTGAAGGAACAGTTCCAGTTCCGCTTCGTGAATTATGCATCGTTGAGCGGTTCTTTCGATCACTGGCACTTGGACTATGTGCGGCTTGGTCGACAACGCGCCTTCGACGATACGCGCATCGTGGATGTGGCTTATCTCTATCCCGAAGCGAGCATCCTACAGACCTACACATCGATACCCTTCGATGCCTTCCAAGCAGCGCCCCCATCGGCCATGGCCTTGCAGGTCACCGAGCGTATCCGCAACCTGGACATTAATGACCGGCTGATCCAGTATGGCATGACGGCCCAGAACGAGGACGGCGGAAGCTTCGCCAACTTCGTGAATGGCGTAAGTCCCAACAACAACGCGGCATCCATCATCAGTACGGTGCATCCGATCAACGCGGCGCCCAACAACTTCGTTTACGACAACACGCCTTCCACGGACGCAGCGTTCTGGGATGTGCGTTTCCTAGCCCAAGCCACGCCGGACATCAACCAGTACAACGACACCATGCGGCTGCGGCAGGAGTTGAGCAACTATTACGCCTACGATGATGGTACGGCGGAGATGGGATACAGCCTCAGCACCTCCGGGGCCAAGTTGGCCTACCGCTACGACTTGATCGGAGCCGATTCGTTGCGGGCGGTGCGGATGTACTTCAACCCCATGGCCAACCAGCCGCCGGATGCGGCACCGGACCAAGGCTCGTTCCTCCTCACCGTATGGACAAGCCTATCCCCTGAGTCGATACTGCACCAGAACTTCTCCTTCTCCTCGCCGGAGTACAGATTGGATGGCATCGACAAGTTCGTGGAGTACCCATTGGACAGCGCCATCCGTGTGGAAGGCACCATCTACATCGGCTGGGTGCAGACCAACGCCGTGAAGATGAACCTGGGCTTCGACCGCAACCGCAACAACCGCACGAAGATCTTCTACAAGACCGGCGGGAGCTTCCAGAATAGCAGCTTCAATGGGTCGTTGATGATGCGTCCTGTGATGATCTCCGAGGTGGATCCGTGGGCTTCCGTGGAAGAGATCAACCCGGAACCCGGTGGACTCGTCGTTTTCCCGAACCCCGCAGCGGATGTGGTGCGCTTCGCGATGGAAGCTGACATGCCTATGAATGGTTCGATCGAATGCATCGATGCCACGGGCAGGTCGGTCTGGAGTGAACGCTTGAGCGGAACGAACACCTTCAGCACGGCGTCGATCGCAAATGGTCTCTATATCCTGCGCGTGGTGAACGCTCAGGGTATCGTTCAAGCACAAGGCCGCATGGTGGTCCAGCACTGATGGACCAGGAACTGGACATTGCTGGTGAAGAGCAGGAGCTCTATGAACACCACCGCATCATTTGCGACCCCAAGCAGTCGCTGATCCGACTGGACAAGTTCCTGTTCGATCGCCTAGCGAACACTTCGCGCAACCGCATCCAGGTCGCTGCCAAGGCGGGCAATGTGCTGGTGAACGGCAAGGCCGCTAAGCCGAGCCAGAAGGTGAAGCCAGGGGACGAGATCAGCATCGTGCTGCCCTATCCGCAGCGCGAAGTGGAGATCCTGCCGGAGGACATCCCGTTGGAAGTGCTCTACGAGGACGACCACATCCTGGTGATCAACAAGCAGGCGGGTCTGGTCGTACATCCTGGCCATGGCAACTGGACAGGCACCTTGGTGAACGCGCTGTTGTTCCACTTCGGTAAGCTGCCGAGCACGCCAGGTGCGGAGATCCCACGGCCGGGTCTGGTGCATCGGTTGGACAAGGATACCAGCGGGGTCATGGTGGTCGGCAAGACCGAAGAGGCGCTCACGCATCTGGCCCGTCAGTTCTTCGACCGTACGAGCGACCGGCGCTACAACGCCCTCGTGTGGGGTGACTTCGCCGAAGATGAAGGCATCATTGAAGGGCACATCGGTCGCAGCGTGAAGGATCGCACGGTGCAGTTCGTGTATCCGGAAGGCGACCAAGGCAAACATGCGCTCACGCGCTGGAAGGTGTTGGAGCGTTTCCGGTACATCACCTTGGTGGAGTGTAAACTGGAAACGGGCCGCACGCACCAGATCCGGGTCCACATGCAGTGGATAGGCCACCCGCTCTTCAACGATGCGGCCTATGGTGGCGACCGCGTACTGAAAGGCACCACCTTCACCAAATACCGGCAGTTCGTGGAGAACTGTTTCAAGGTGCTACCACGACAGGCGCTCCATGCCCGCACACTGGACATCGATCACCCGATCACCGGCAAGCGGATGCATTTCGAAAGCCCGCTACCGGCCGACATGCAGGCGGTGCTGGAGAAGTGGCGCGCCTACAGCGTGACCAAACCGATGGACGGCGACGATGAGGAGCCGTTGGACAAGGAGGCGGTGAACAACATGAAGTAGGACCCGCTCCTACAGGCCTCGCAGGATGTTCAACCCGAAGGTGATGAGCATCGCGGTGCCGAAGACCCAGAAGTAGAGCTTCCAATAGGAACTCTGGCGATAGAAGCGCTTATCGTATTCGCCGTCCTGCGTGAAGTTGTGCCACATCCAGTGGATGGGCCACACCACGATCACGAAGGCGAACGCGTAGAAGAGGAGCAGGGCGAAGAACCAGCTCATCTGCGGATCACTTTGCCGCCAGAGGTCCGCTCGAAGATCGGCACGGTGCGCACCTTGCGCGGCAGTTCGTGTGGGTGCAGTATGCTCATCAGCGCGGGCATCACCTCGCTCATCACTTCCGCTTCCGGTTTCGGGCACTCGAGAACGAGCAATACCGCTTGTCCCAGACGTTCATCGGGCGTTGAGGCGAAGTAGTGTGCATAGGGGATCACGCCAGCGGTTTTCGCTTCGAGCTGCTCGGGGAAGATCTTCTTCCCACCGCTTAGGATCACGTTGTCGAATCGCCCAAGCCAGAGGAAATGGGTGTCGTCGATGATCTCGGCCAGATCGTTCGTCACATGCTGGGGCACATTGAGGTGCGGCGTGTAGACCACGAGGCATCCGCGCGGATCACGGCCGAAGGTCACCTCACCCAACGCGTTGAACGCCACGCCACGCTGCGCTCCGTTCAAGGTACGCAGAGCCACATGCGTCACTGTTTCGGTGCTGCCGTAACCGATGTGTACCGTTGTTCGCAGCCCCTGCACCGCATCGATCAGCGCCTGGCTCACGGGCCCGCCACCGAGCAGGATCGTCTCGAACTGGTCCTCCACGCGTGTACGGTCCTCCTTCAGGGCGCGGAGCAATTGCAGCGGTACCATGGCCGCGAACCGGAAGCGATCCGGTGTCCTCAGGTGTTCCAGCACGCTGCCGCGCGGATCGATCACGTGCAGATCCAAACCGAGCACAGCGCCCCGCACCAGCATCAGTTTGCCCGCCACGAAATCGCTCGGCAGGCAGTGCAGCGCACGATCACCAGCGCGCAATCCGAAGGTGGCCGCGGTGAGGCGCGCGCTGGCGAGCAGATCAGCGCGCGGAATGGTGAACTGTTTCGGTGGACCGGTCGTGCCACTGGTCGTGGCGTGCAGCCCCGCTGTGTCGCCAAGGTCCAGCAGGGTCTTCACCACAGCGGTGGCCCAAGGTCGATCCTCCGAGCGTTGATCGGTCAATGCCGCGAATCGTTCGATGGCTTCGGTACGCGTGAGCTGTTCACCATCAAGGGTGAGCCGGTCGAAAGTGTGGCCCAGCTCGCTCATTGCGCGAAGAGGCCAAGGTCCCACGCCACTTCGGGGCGGTACCGGAGCACGCCGTGTTCAGCGAGCAGGGGCGAAGTGATGTTGTTGCTGTAGACGCTGCCCGTACCCAGGCCTTGCGGCATGGTCACGCCCAGCGTGGCGGTGTATTGTGCGATCGCGTTCAGCCCGATGCTGCTTTCCAAGGCCGAGGTGATCCACCAGCCGATGCTCCGGGCTTTCGCCAGGTCGATCCACTCCTGCGTGGCCGCCCAACCGCCTAACAGGCTTGGTTTGATCACGACGTACTGCGGCTTCACGTTGTCCAGCAGATCCACCTTCGCATCGCGGGTGTTCAAGCCGATGAGGTCCTCGTCCAGCGCGATGGGGACCGGTGACCGTTCGCAGAGTTCGGCCATCACCTCGTACAAGCCGGCGTGTACGGGTTGTTCAATGCTGTGTACCTGCAGATCGGCCAGCCTGTTGAGCACGTTCATCGCATCGCGCGCACCGAACGCACCGTTGGCGTCCACGCGCAGGTTGATCTCGTTCGGACCGAATTCCTGACGGACCGCAGCGAGCAGTTCCAGCTCATCGTCGATCCCGATCGCGCCGATCTTCATCTTCACCGTGGTGAAACCCTTCTCGATCTGCTCCCGGATGCGCTGCTTCATCGTGGCCTTGTCGCCCATCCACACCAAGCCATTGATCGGGATGTGCTGATGTCCCAATAAGAAAGGCGACGGAAAAAGCTGCTTCGTTCCGCTCACTTCCAGATCGCGAAGGCACTGTTCCACTGCGAAGCGCACGCTGGGCACATCCACCAGGTCGGTGGTCAGCCGGCGTTGCCATTCGTGGGTATCCGCGCACAGTTCGATCAGCTTCGTCTTCACATCCGCCGGGAACTCCTTGCTGTGGCCGGGGAATAGCGCCGCCTCGCCGATGCCCACCAATTCAGGCCTCTCAGTATGCCAGGCCAAGAGGTACCAGACGCTGCGCGCGTTGATGGCGCCTTTGGAGGTGCCCAGCTCGAACCGGGGTTGCAGGGTATGCTCGATCCAGCGCGCGGCGATCATACCGCAAGGATAATGCCCAGCGAGAACAGCAGTGCGGTGACGAAGGTGCCCATCGCCAGCACTTTCAGTTGCGGGTCCAGATCACGCGGTTCTGCGGTGGTCCACACACGCTTCAGGTGGATGATGAAACCGGGTACGGTGATCAGGAACAACCACATCGTCCAGCCCAGGTCCGCCATCAAGGTGAAGCCGACCAACCCAAGTAGACCACCGATGACGAGCACCGTGTGGTATATCCGCGCGTTCGCCGATCCCAAACGCACGACCAGGGTTCGTTTCCCGCTGGCCGCATCGTTCGCGATATCGCGCATGTTGTTCACGTTGAGTACACCTGCACTCAAGAGCCCAAGCCCGATGGCGGGTAGAAGCACCGGAAAGGCAATGCCCCGTACATGCAGGTAGAACGTGCCGCACACCCCCACGAGGCCGAAGAAGAGGAACACACTGATGTCACCTAGCCCTGCATAGCCGTACGGGTTCTTGCCGAACGTGTACTTCACCGCAGCGCCGATGGCCAGCAGGCCAATGGTGAGGAAAACCAGTGTCTTCAACGTGAAGCCGAGCGCCAGGGTGATCAACGTACATCCGCTCACGAAGGCGAGCAGTCCGCAGATGATCATCGCACGTTTCATCTGCGAGGATGAGATCGCGCCGCTTTGCACCGCGCGTTGGGGACCGACGCGATCGGCGTTATCGGTACCATGCTGATGGTCGCCGAGGTCGTTGGCCAGGTTGCTTAGTATCTGAAGAAGAATAGCGGTGAGGAGTGCAAGCACAGCGACGCTAACACGCGCATCTGCACCTTCGACGTTTCCGTCCACGATCAAGGCTAGCGCACTGCCCACGATAATGCTGCTCACCGCCAAAGGCAGCGTCCGCAACCGGAAAGCCTGCAACCAGTGTTTCATCCCTCAGCGAACCTCCGCGTTCTCTGCGCCTCTGCGGTTAAACTCTCTCACGGGAACTTCGGGAACTTCTGGAAATCCGGTGCCCGTTTTTCCAGGAACGCATTGCGCCCTTCCTGCGCCTCGTCCATCAGGTAGTACATCAACGTTGCATCACCCGCGAACTCCATCAACCCGCGTTGACCATCCAGTTCGGCGTTCAATCCGCGTTTGATCATGCGCAGGGCGAGCGGGCTACGCTGCATCATGATCCGGCACCATTCCACGGTGGTGTCTTCCAGTTCGGCCAAGGGCACCACCTTGTTCACCATGCCCATGTCCTCGGCTTCCTTGGCGCTGTATTGGAGGCAGAGGAACCAGATCTCGCGGGCCTTCTTCTGGCCCACGTGGCGGGCGAGGTAGTTGCTGCCGAAGCCGGCATCGAAGCTGCCCACTTTGGGACCGGTCTGGCCGAATCGCGCATGATCCGCAGCGATGGTGAGGTCGCACACCACGTGCAACACATGACCACCACCGATCGCATAGCCGTTCACCATGGCCACCACGGGCTTGGGCAGTTCGCGGATGCGTTTGTGCAGGTCCAATACGTTCAAGCGCGGAATGCCATCGGTGCCGATGTAGCCGCCACGTCCTTTCACGTTCTGGTCGCCGCCGCTGCAGAAGGCCTTGTCTCCAGCGCCGGTGAGCACGACAACACCGACCGCAGGATCCTCGCGGGCGATGTCCATGGCATCGATCATCTCCTTGTTCGTGTCCGGTCTGAAGGCGTTGTACACCTCGGGCCGGTTGATGGTGATCTTGGCGATGCCTTCGAAGAACTCGAACTTGATGTCCGTGTATTCCTTGATGGTGGTCCAGTTGCGTGTACTCATCGTAGTAGGTCATGCCGGGCTTGACCCGGCATCGCGTAATTGCTTGAAATAGTCACGGAGCACGCGTGGGGATATCTGCGCATCCGTGATGATGTGGAGTAGAGCGGGCTTGTCATGCACCGCGTACAGCTTATCCAGCCCGCTCTCCAGCGAAGCGTGGTCGTGGGCGTGGTAGTAGGGCAGGCCAAAGCTCTTCACCAGTTGCTCGATGCTGCGGCTGTGCGGCGCTTCGAACCACGGCAGCAGTTCGGCGTCCTTGTCTGGACCGTCGATGTAGCGGAAGATGTTGCCACCGCCATTGTCGATCACGATCACCTTCAGGTCAGCTGAAAGGTGGTTGTTCCAGAATGCGTTGCTGTCGTAGCAGAAGGCGGTGTCGCCGGTGATCAACGTCGTGAGCTGCCTGGTGGCGAAGGCCGCGCCCACCGCGGTGCTCGTGCAGCCGTCGATGCCGCTGGTGCCCCGGTTGCCGAACCACCGATGGCCGCGCACCCGGTCAAAAAGCTGCGCGTAACGGGCCGGTGTGCTGTTCGCCAGGTGCACAGCACTGTTACCGGGGATGCGGTCGTTGAGCGTGTTGAAAACGGTGAGGTCACAGAAAGGCGCCGCCGCGAGGATGCGGTTATGTTTCCCGCGGATGCTTTCGTCCATCATCTTCCAGACTTCGCCATAGATGCTCTCATTGGGCACCACGGAAGGGGTGAGTTGGGCGAAGAAGATCTCGGGGCTCACCGCGATGTCGTGCGTGAGGCTTTGGTACGTGTCGTAGTGGCGCTGCCCTGCATCGATGTTCCAGTGCTGTGCCGGCTTCCATTTGCGCAAGAGTGTCTTGATGCGTTTGCTCACCACCGCACCACCGAAGGTGATCAGCAGGTCGGGTCGCAGGTCCTTCTCGTTGCGTTCGTTCACACTTTCGATCACCCGGTCGATGCAGGCGATGAAGGCGGTGTCGTCCAGATTGCTCGTGGCCTCGGTGTGTACGGTCACCTGCGGAAGGGCGGCCAGCTGCACTAGTTGCTTGCGCAGGCCATCGCTCCACACACCCTGTCCGGCCAGGACCATTACCTTCTTGCAGGCCGAGAGCTGGCCGATCAACCAACGTGCGTGGTCGGGTAGGATGAAGGCTTCGGTCATCACCGGCGCGATGAAACGCGAGTTGCCGTGCTCTTCCGTGGTGCCATAGAGCGGTTCCGCGAAGGGAACGTTCACATGCACAGGACCCGGAACGGGCAAGAGGGTCTCATCGATGGCTTCATTGATCAGGCGGCCACAATGCCAGCGTGCGAGCTCATCACTGGTGATGCGTGGCAATTGGACGCTGCGTTTCATGTGCAGCGCGAGCACGCCGTGTTGTCGGATCGCCTGTCCTTCCCCCTGATCCACCCATTCCTCGGGGCGGTCGGCGGTGATCACCAGCAGCGGGATGCGCTGGTAGAACGCTTCGGCGATGGCGGGGCCATAGTTGAGCACCGCACTGCCGCTGGTGCAGATCAGCGCCACCGGTGCATGCAGCTGTTGCGCCATGCCCAGCGCGAAGAAGGCCGCGCTTCGCTCATCGATCACCTGCAGGCATTCGATCCCTTCCTGTTCGTTAAAGGCGATAACCAGCGGGGCACTGCGGCTTCCCGGACTGATCACCGCGTATTTCACTCCCTTCGCGGCACAGAGGCGTGCCAGTTCGGCGGCGGCGAAATGATCACTGGTTGTCATCAACGAGGTGGTCTGCTAGGCGGTGCTCGGTACACGGATCAGTTCGCGCCAGCTATCCGCTTTGTATTCGGTCTCTTCCCACTCCCGTTCCGGATCAGATCCTTTGGTGATGCCCGCACCCACATGCATGACGGCATGATCGGGGAACACGCGCATGCACCGGATGTTCACGAACAGTTCCATGCGGCCATCGGCGCTCCAAGGGCCCCAGAAGCCCGCGTAGAGTTCACGGTCGCCCTCTTCCAAGGCTTCGATCCGCTCCAGCGCCAACCCCGGTGGTAGTCCGCCAACGGCCGGTGTCGGGTGGATGGCGTTCACCAATTCCTCCACCGTCCGGTTCTCCAATGTCGCTGTGATGCTCGTGCGCAGGTGAGCCACAGGTCCGGCTGGTAACACATCGGGTCCATCCACGGTGATGGTGCGCGCACCCAGATCGATCAACGAACCCGTGATGCTTTTGGTGACCACCCGTTGCTCGTGTCGCTCCTTCGCTCCCCAGCCGGTCGGCTCCGCTG